>Ga0315278_10000493_pt1 | contig 34755 bp, 32 predicted proteins | sample YL17G06_0_MG_FD_203880 | JGI IMG/M metagenome (GOLD analysis project Ga0315278, IMG submission 203880) | Sediment microbial communities from Yellowstone Lake, YNP, Wyoming, USA - YL17G06_0 | ecosystem: Environmental > Aquatic > Freshwater > Lake > Sediment | place: USA: Wyoming | collected... | reverse complement strand
CTGCAGACCAGCGCCGGCGATCAGGAATCGCGCCGGATTCTGGGCCACGCCTCTATGACGCACCTCGAAGTGCAGGTGCGAACCGGTCGAGCGGCCGGTACTTCCGACCTCGGCGATCTTGTCCCCGCGCTTCACGAGCTGGCCGGGCTTGGCCGCGAGCTTCGACGCGTGGGCGTAACGAGTGAGCAGATCGCCACCGTGGTCGATCTCGATCATGTTCCCATAGGCGGGATGGTATTCGGCAGTCACGACCACTCCCGCGGCCGTCGCGTAGATCGGCGTCCCGGACTCGGCGATAAAATCAACCCCTTCGTGAAGCGCAACCTGGCCCGTGATCGGGTCGATGCGCCAGCCGAATCCCGATGCGTTCCACGCGCCGTGCACGGGGAGCGCGGTCGGGGTGAGTGTCCGTTTGACGCGCGCGTCGAGCATGCGGGTCTCGAGCACCCCGAGCAGGTCGCCGCGGGTCTCCATCTGTCGCGCCATGAAGTCAAGCTGACGACCGAGGTCGCCGAGCGAGAGATCCTGCGGCGGCAGCGCGCTCGCGAGAGCCCCGCCGCGCCCCGGAATCTCTCCGAAGCGGAAGTCGCTCGGGCGGATGCCCGCCGCCGACGACAGCCGCTCGCCGAGGGCATCCAGACGCACGAGTTGCGCCTGCATCTCGCCCAGCTTTACCGCCATGGCGTTAAGGTTGTCGCGAACGTAGGCCTCGGTCTTCTGCGACTCCTCGACCTGTGCGGCGCGGACCAGGGAATGCAGCAGGGGCAGCTTGAGCTCGGAAGCATGCCGCACCCCGAAATACGAGATCAGGGAAGCGAGCACGACCACCCCCGCGCCGGCAGCGGCGGCGGCGGCGGCAACGTGCCGGAGCGATAGTCGGATTGACTTGGCCTTAGCCAACCGATCAGACAACAGAATAATATGCACGCGTCCCCCAACGTTCCTCGCGCCATGCATGCCAAGCAAATCGGCGAGTACCTGAACGCCAGTCCCGGCGGTGACCGGCTGACGTCCCATGCCGCCTGCCTTATCGCGCTCCGGCGTGTCCTCGCCGAAGCCCTACCCGAGCCCCTGCAGCGATCGTGCGCGATCGCCAACTACAAGCAGGGGAAGGTTATTTTTCTTGCCGATAACAGCGCCGTAGCGGCGCGCCTTCGGCTCCTGGCGCCCAGCTTGATGCAGCTGCTGGGCCAACGTGGGCTGGACGTTACCGGAATGAAGGTGGATGTGCAACCCGACGCGCGGCGTCGCACGCAACCACTTGAGGAAAAAAGCCTTCTCCTCTCGTCATCGGCTTGCGGTGCGCTCGCGCGCGCGGCCGAATCGCTGCCCGATGGAGCGCTCAGACAGGCGGTCGACGCGCTGGCACGGCGCGGAAATCGGCGCTGAGAAGCCGGCGTTAAATTTTTCACACCGTGCCCCGCGCCACATCCGCGCGGGGCACGCGTGTTGCCGAAGCGTAGAAGCGCGAGGCATCGGCACGCCCGCCGCTGGGCGTGCGTCTTCAGGCCGCCTGCGCGAACCACCTGACGAGCCCGGCGGGCGCGTCCGCGGTCTTGTGGAAGCTCGCGATCTCCCAGGCTTCCGTGTCCGCCAGGGTCGTCCGCAGCAGCTGGTTGTTGAGGGCGTGGCCCGACTTGTGCGCGGAAAAGGCGCCGAGGAGCGGATGCCCGACGAGATAGAGGTCACCGATCGCGTCGAGCACTTTGTGCTTCACGAACTCGTCCGCATAGCGCAGACCGTCGGTGTTCAGCACCCGGTACTCGTCGAGCACCACTGCGTTGTCGAGGCTGCCGCCAAGGGCGAGGCCGGCATCGCGCAAGGCCTCGACTTCCTGCACGAACCCGAAGGTGCGCGCGCGCGCGACTTCCTTCGCGTACGAGGTCTCGGCAAAATCGAGGGTGAGCGACTGGCTGGACCGCTCGAAGACCGGGTGGTCGAACACGATCGAGAACGAGACCCGGAAGCCGTCGAACGGGTCGAAGCGCGCCCACTTGTCGCCGTCGCGCACTTCGACCGGCTTGCGGATCCGGAAAAAGCGCTTCGGCGCGCGCTGCTCCTCGATCCCGGCGGTCTGCAGGAGGTAGACGAACGGGCTCGCGCTGCCGTCCAGGATCGGCACTTCGGGACCGGCGAGGTCGACATACAGATTGTCGATCCCCAGTCCGGCGAGCGCCGACATCAGGTGCTCGACCGTCGCGACCTTCGCACCGCCACCCTCGAGCGCGCTGCAGAGACGCGTGTCGGTGACGGCGCGCGCATCGGCGCGGATGTCGACCGGTTGCGGCAGATCGACACGGCGGAACACGATGCCGGTCTCGACCTGGGCCGGGCGCAGCGTCATCGCGACCTTCCGCCCCGTGTGCAGCCCGACGCCGGACGCCTTGATCACCGACTTAATTGTGCGTTGTCTCAGCATGCGTTGTTCTTGTTGCGCGGCGCCCGTCGGTTCCAGCTGATCGCGCTGATCAGTTTGTCCTTTCCGGCCAAGGGCTTGGATTTTAGCACGCGCACCAGCGCGGGAGCCACCCGAGCGCAGCGCGCACCCGGGCCCAGTCGGGCGCGCCGACCGCACGCCCGCCCCTTTAGCCCGCTTAGTCCGCCTGCTTTCGCAGGAACGCCGGGATGTCGTAGCGGTCCACGCCGCTCGCGGTAAGCGCCTCGACGGTCGAGTTCCGGTTCTTGCGGAACACTGCCGGGGCGCTGTCGAGCGCCGCGTAATCGACCATGGCCACCGGCTGGTTGTCGGTACCGGTCCGCTGCACCACGAGCTGCGGCTTCTGGCTGCGCACCATCTCCCGCGCGCCCAACCCGGTGGCGACCACCGTCACGCGGAGGTTGTCGCCCATCTCCTCGTCGTAGACCGCGCCGAAGATGATGTGAGCGTCCTCGGCGGCGAAGCTCTGAACGGTGCGCATCACCTCGTGCACCTCGCGCATCTTCAGCCCGTCGGTCGCGGTGATGTTCACGACGACGCCGCGCGCGCCCGCGAGGTTAACTCCCTCGAGCAGCGGGCTCGCCACCGCCTGCTCCGCGGCCACGCGCGCTCGGTCGATCCCCGCGGCGAACGCCGAGCCCATCATCGCCATCCCCATCTCGGCCATCACGGTGCGAACGTCCTCGAAGTCGACGTTGACGAGGCCCGGGCAGTTGATGATCTCCGAGATCCCGGCCACAGCGTTGTGCAGGACGTCGTCCGCGGCGCGGAACGCGTCCTTCATCGACACGTCCTCGCCGAGCACGTCGATCAGCTTCTCGTTGAGAATCACGATCAGCGAGTCGACGTGCTCCGCGAGCTCTTCGAGCCCCGCATCGGCGACGCGCATGCGCCGGCCTTCGAACGCGAACGGCTTGGTCACCACCGCGACCGTCAGGATCCCCATTTCGCGCGCGATCTCGGCCACCACCGGCGCCGCGCCCGTGCCGGTGCCGCCGCCCATGCCGGCGGTGATGAAGCACATGTGGCTGCCCGCGAGCGCATCGCGGATCGCCTCGCGCTGCTCGAGCGCCGCCGCCCGCCCCGCCTCCGGCTTGGCGCCGGCACCAAGTCCGGTCGAGCCGAGCTGGAGCTGGTGCTTCGCCATGCAGCGCCCGAGCGCCTGCGCGTCGGTGTTCGCGGTGAGGAACTCCACGCCGCCCACGCCGTTGCGGATCATGTGGTCGACGGCGTTGCCGCCGGCGCCTCCGACTCCGACGACCCTGATCACCGTGCCTGTCATCTGATTGCTATCGAGGATTTCGAACATTCCATCTGCCTCCTTGTTGCGCCCGTTGCTCATATCGCGAAAGGTGAAGGGTGAAGGTTCAGGCAGCTGCCGACCCTTTGTGTCACGCCTCACGCCTCACTCCTCACGTTCCACCACTAAAAATTCCGTTGAAACCATTCGCGCATTCCGCGCAGCGTCGTGCGGAATCCGCCCGTCTGCCGCGCCAACTTGCCGCGCTCGAACTGCTGTCTCCCTTCGAGGAGCAGGCCGACGGCAGTCGCGTACCGCGGGCTCTGCACCACGTCCTGCAACCCGCCGGCGTAGCGCGGCACCCCGAGCCGCACCGGCATGTGGAAGATCTCCTCGCCGAGCTCGGCCATGCCCTGCATCACCGACGAGCCGCCGGTCAGCACGATCCCGGACGACAGCAGCTCTTCGAAGCCCGACTGCCGCAGCACCTGCTGCACGAGCGTGAAGAGCTCTTCCGCGCGCGGCTCGATGACCTCGGCGAGGGTCTGACGCGACAGCTGGCGCGGCGCGCGATCGCCGAGCCCCGGCACGTCGATCATTTCGTCCGGGTCGGCGAGCTGGCGCAACGCGCAACCGTGGCGCAGCTTGATCAGCTCGGCCTCGGGCGTCGGCGTGCGCAGCGCCATGGCGATATCGTTGGTCACCTGGTCGCCGGCGATCGGGATCACGGCGGTGTGGCGAATCGCGCCTTCGCGGAAGATCGCGACGTCGGTCGTCCCGCCCCCGATGTCCACGAGCGCGACGCCGAGCTCTTTCTCGTCGTCGGACAGGACCGCGATCGACGAAGCGAGCGGCTGCAGAATCAGGTCGGCCACGTCGAGCCCGCAGCGGCGCACGCACTTCACGATGTTCTGCGCCGCGCTCACCGCGCCGGTGACGATGTGCACCTTCACCTCGAGTCGCACCCCGGACATCCCGAGGGGCTCGCGGATGCCGTCCTGCCCGTCGACGAGGAACTCCTGGGTCAGGATATGCAGCACCTGCTGGTCGGTCGGGATCGGCATCGCGCGCGCGGTCTCGATTGCGCGCTCGATGTCGATCGGCGTCACCTCCTTGTCCTTGACCGCCACCATGCCGGTCGAGTTGAAGCTGCGGATGTGACTGCCGGCGATCCCGGTGAAGACGCGCTGGATCTTGCAGTCGGCCATCAGCTCGGCCTCCTCGAGCGCGCGCTGAATGGCGTTGACGGTCGACTCGATGTTGACCACGACCCCCTTCTTGAGACCCTTCGAGTCGTGGCTCCCCATGCCGATGACCTCGAGCCGCCCGTCCGGAAGCAAATCGGCCACCACCGCCACCACCTTGGAGGTGCCGATGTCCAGCCCGACGATCAGGTTGCGAGTGTCACGGCGCGCGCGCGTGACCAGCGGCGCCCGGGACGGCGCGGGCTCCGCGAGTACGTCGGCGAGCGCCGCGGGGTCGTAGCTCCGCCCGATCGATTCCGGACCGGCGGCGGCGAAACTGAACTGTTTTTTCATGGTGTTCCTCTTCTCGTCTAGCTGCGCTTGCGCGCGACGTTGTCCGTGTCTCCGCCCTGCGGTAGGTCGGGCACGCGGATCGCGAACCCGTTCGGGTAGCGCAGGTCGACGTAATCGAGCCGGCGGCTGAGGCTCGCGACGACGCGCGGATAGGTCGCGACAAACCGGGCGAGCCGCTCTTCCACCGGCGAGCGCACCTGGTCGCGTCCGAGCTCGAGGACGAGCCCGTTCGAGAGCTTCGCCTGCCATGCGTAACGCGCCGAGAGCGCGACCTGCACCAGTTCGACGCCAAGCGGCGCGAGCAGCTCGCGCATTGCGAGGTAGCGACGCGTCACCTCACGCTCCGTCCCCGGCGGCCCGGAGAGCTGCGGCAGCGGCGCGTCGGACGCCCCTTCGAACAGCTCGCCTTGCTCGCTCACCAGGCGCGTGCCCGACCAACGTGCGAGCGGCCGGTGCTCCTCGATCCGCACGACGAGCCGGTCCGGCCATTCGCGCCGCACGTCGACGCGACGCACCCACGGCAGTTCGGCGACCAGCCGCCGGACCTCGTCGAGGTTCATGCCGAAGAAGTTCCCCGCCACGCGGCCAGCAAGCTGTCCGTGCACCGCCTGCGCGTCGACGTGGAGGAGGTCGCCGGTCAGCGCGACCGCGCGCACCGGCGCCTGGGGCGCCCGCAGCGCGGCGTGCCAGAGAAGCGCCGCGCAGAGGACGGCGCCCGCGACGTAGAGCGCGTCCGCGGCGAGGTTCAGGAGGCGCGGGTTATCCCACATGGGTCACTTCCATCGGGTCGCCCACCGTCGCCAGCTCGAGGATGCGGATGCACAGGTCCTCGAACGACATGCCCGCCTGCCGCGCCGCCATCGGGACGAGCGAGTGGTCGGTCATCCCGGGCGAAGTGTTGATCTCGAGGAAGTGCGGGTTGTCTGCGCGGTCGAGCATGAGGTCGACGCGTCCCCAGCCGCGGCAGCCCAGCACGTCGAACGCGCGGATCACCGCGCGCTGAATCGCGCGCTCCTCGCCGGCCGGCAGCCCGCACGGGCAGATGTAGCGCGTGTCATCGGCGACGTACTTCGCCTCATAGTCATAGAAGTCGCGCGGAGTCTCGAGCCGGATCAGTGGCAGCGCCTCGTGCCCGAGCACGCCGGCGGTGAGCTCCGGTCCGTCGATGAACTGCTCGGCGATTACCAGCGCGTCGTAGTTCGCGGCGAGCGCGTAGGCTTCTTCGAGATCGGCCGCGCGGCGCACCTTGCTCATGCCGATCGACGAGCCTTCGTTCGCCGGCTTGACCATGATTGGCAGGCCGAGGCGCTCCGCGATCGCACGGAAGTCGCTATCGGCCCCGAGCAGCTCGTAGCGCGGCGTCGGCACCCCCGCCGCCTGCCACACGAGCTTGGTGCGCCACTTGTCCATCGCGAGCGCGCTCGCGAGCACGCCCGATCCGGTGTACGGGATCCCGGCGAGCTCGAGCGCCCCCTGCAGCGTGCCGTCCTCGCCGTAGCGGCCGTGCAGCGCGATGAAGACGCGGTCGAAGCGCGCGCGGACGAGCTCCTCCAGCCCGCGGTCGCGCGGATCGAACGCGTGCGCGTCGACGCCCTGCTGCTGGAGCGCGGCGAGCACCATCGATCCGCTCTTGAGCGACACCTCACGCTCCGCGGAGCGGCCGCCCAGGATTACACCGACCTTGCCGAAGCGGGTCATTGGCCGACCCTCGCGCTGTGCGCTCGGGATTCGCCCTTGGGGCGGCCCGGCGGGCTCATTGCATTACCTTGGCGCTGCGCGCCAAGGGTTGGCCCTTGGGGGCGGCCCAGCGGGCTCATTGGATTACCTTGGCGCTGCGCGCCAAGGGTTCGCCCTTGGGGGCGGCCCAGCGGGCTCATAGCGCCGCCACCGCCTCCCCGACGATCCGTACCTCGGGCACGAGCACGACGTTGCAGCGCTTCAGCACGGCCGCACGGGCGTGCTCGATCAGCGCCTCGATGTCCGCCGCGGACGCCTTCCCGCGTGGATTGACGATGAAATTCGCGTGCTTCTCGGAGATGCGCGCGTCACCGATCGCGTAGCCCTTGAGACCGCACGCCTCGACTAATCGCGCTGCGTGGTCGTCGGGCGGATTGCGGAAGATCGAGCCCGCGTTGGGCAGGTTCAGCGGCTGCGTCGCGAGGCGCTTGTCGAGCAGCGCCTTGATGCGCTCGCGGGCACGCGCGCCATCGCCCTTCGGAAAGCGGAACCATGCGCCGGCAAACCACTCGTCCGTGCCGAGCGCCCGACCCTTGAGCGCGACATGCCGGTAACCCGTCTCGAATTCGCGGGGCGTGCGCGCGTGCACCGCGCCTTGCCGGTCGATCGTGTCGACGCGCTCGACGAACGCCCAGGTCTCCGACCCGTAGCAGCCGGCGTTCATCGCAAGTGCACCGCCGATCGTGCCGGGTACGCCGGCGAGGAACTCGGCGCCCTCGAGCGCGTGCGTCGCGGCGAAGCGCGCGACCTTCGGGCTCGCCACGCCCGCCTCCGCGAACACGAGGTCGTCGTCGAGCCGGATCTTGCCGCGGGTGTCGTGCATTAGGACGACCGTGCCTCGGAATCCGCCGTCGCGAACGAGAAGGTTGGAGCCCAGTCCGACGAAGCACACGCGCTCGCCGTCGGGCAGCGTGCGGAGGAACGACTGCAGGTCGTCCAGGTCCGCAGGCGCGTACGCGCGCGCCGCCCGCCCGCCTGCGCGCCAGCTCACGTGCTCCGCCATCGGCTCATTCTCGAGGAGCCGGCCGCGGAGCGGCGTGCACGCGAGTTTTACGGGCTCGATCATCTGCATGGCAGCTTCTGGGGCACGCCGCCGATCGACCCCGCGCCCATGGTCACGACGACGTCGCCGTCGCGCGCCACCCGCTGGATCGTCGTGGGCAGGTCGGCGATCGACTCGACGAAGATCGGCTCGACCTTTCCGGCGACGCGGACCGCACGCGCGAGGGCGCGCCCGTCAGCCGCGACGATGGGCTGCTCGCCGGCCGGATACACCTCCGCGAGCAGCAGCGCGTCGGCGGTCGAGAGCACGCGCACGAAGTCCTCGAACAGGTCGCGCGTGCGGGTGTAGCGGTGCGGCTGGAACGCGAGGACGATGCGCCGCCCTGGGTACGCCCCGCGCGCGGCATCGAGCGTGGCGGCCATCTCGGCGGGGTGATGGCCGTAGTCGTCGACGAGCGCGAAGCTGCCGCCGGACGCGAGCGGGACGTCGCCGCAGCGCTGGAAGCGGCGGGCGACGCCGTGGAACTCGGCGAGCGCTTTGAGAATCGCCGCGTCGGACACGCCGAGTTCGGTGCCGACCGCGATCGCCGCGAGCGCGTTCTGCACGTTGTGCCGGCCGGGCAGGTTGAGCCGCACGTCGAGCGCGCCAGGCATGCCTTCCCGGACCGCGCGAAAGCACATCTCGGTGCCGCACGGCTCGACGCCCTCGGCGCGGACCATCGCTTCCCGCGCGAAACCGTAGGTGACGACCGGCTTCGACACGAACGGCATGATCTCGCGCACGTTTGCGTCATCCGTGCACAGGATTGCGCTGCCATAGAAGGGCAGGTTCTGGAGGAACTGCACGAACGCCTGCTTCAGCTTGGCGAAGTCGTGCTGATAGGTCTCCATGTGATCGGCGTCGATGTTCGTGACGATCGCCATGACCGGCAGGAGATGTAGGAACGAGGCGTCCGACTCGTCGGCCTCGACGACGATGAACTCGCCCGAGCCGAGGCGCGCGTTCGAGGCGGCGGCGGTCAGCCGTCCGCCGATCACGAACGTCGGGTCGAGGCCGCCGGCCGCGAGCACGCTTGCCACCAGGCTGGTCGTCGTGGTCTTGCCGTGCGTGCCGGCGATCGCGACGCCCTGCTTCAACCGCATCAGCTCGGCGAGCATCAGCGCGCGCGGCACGACCGGGATGCGCCGGCTGCGCGCGGCGAGCACTTCGGGGTTGTCGGACTGCACCGCGGTCGAGATCACGACCGCATCCGCGCCGCCGACGTTGTCGGCGCCGTGCCCGATGGTCACCTTCACGCCGAGCTTCTCGAGGCGCTGCGTCGCCGCATTCGCAGCGAGGTCCGAACCGCTCACCTGATAGCCGAGGTTCGCGAGCACTTCGGCGATCCCGCTCATGCCGGAACCGCCGATGCCGACGAAGTGGATGTGCTTGACCTTGTGCTTCACCGGGCAAGCTCCATGCACGCCTCGGCCACCGCGCGGGTCGCGTCCGGCTTGCCGAGGGCGCGCGCCTGGGTCGCCATTGCGAGCAGCTGCGCACGCGAAAGTCCGCGCAGGATCTCCGCCAGCGCCTCCGGCGTGAGATCGCGCTGCTGCACGAGCACGCCTGCGCCCGCATCGGCGAGGTAGCGCGCATTTGTCGTCTGGTGATCGTCGACGGCGAACGGGAACGGCACGAGAATCGAAACGACTCCTGCGGCCGCCAGCTCGGCGACGGTCGTCGCTCCGGCGCGGCAGATGACGAGATCGGCCGCGGCGTACGCCTGCGCCATGTCGTCGATGAATGCGACCGTGCTCGCTTCGACCTCGGCACGCGCGTAGTTCGCGCGCAGTTCGTCGACATGCTTCGCTCCGGATTGATGCGTGACGACCGGCCGGACGTCGGCGGGAACGAGCGCCAGCGCCTGCGGTACCATTTCGTTGAGCGCCGCCGCGCCAAGGCTCCCGCCGACCACGAGGATGCGCAGCGGTCCGGTGCGCCCGGCGAAGCGCTCCGCGGGCGGCGCAGTGCGCGCGATCGCCTCGCGCACCGGGTTACCGACGAAGGTCGCGTTGCGCAGCGCGTCCGGGAACGCGACCAGCACGTGATCGGCGACACTCGCGAGCACGCGGTTCGCGAGCCCCGCGACGGAGTTCTGCTCGTGGATCGCCAGCGGCCGGCCGAGGAGCGCCGCCATCATCCCGCCGGGGAACGCGATGTAGCCGCCCATCCCGAGCACCACGTCCGGCCGGTGCGTACGCAGCGCGCGCAGGGACTGCCAGAAGGCCACGAGCAGATTGAGCGGCAGCAAGAGCTTCGCGAGCAGGCCTTTGCCGCGCAGGCTGGAAAAGCGCACCCACGCCATCTCGTAGCCGTGCTTCGGCACCAGCGTCGCCTCCATCCCGGTGCGCGCGCCGAGCCACACCACGCGCCAGCCGAGCGCGCGGAGATGCTCAGCGACCGCAAGGGCTGGAAACACGTGCCCGCCGGTGCCGCCCGCCATGATCATGATGCTTCGAGCCACTCGTCCAGTTCGCTCCAGCTCATCGGGAGCCCCGCCAGCGGGGTCATCGTCTGCGCGCCGGCCGTCTCGCCGCCGGCGGTGACGCAGGCCGCCTCCGCGGCAACGCTCACGGCGCCGAGCGTCACGTCGGTATCGTCGGCGAGCGACGTGGGCGCGGCAGAGGGCGCCTCCAGCGCGATGTGCGTCGCCTCGTGCGCGAGGACCCGCAGCGCCGTCGGCGTCGTCTCGATGTCGAGTGTTCGTCTCATGTTCTCTGCCCTCCCATCAGCGCACGGTTCTCACAGTCCACCCGCAGCAGGATCGCCAGCGCCACGCAGTTGGCGAGGAGCGCGCTGCCCCCGAAGCTCATGAACGGCAACGTGAGCCCCTTGGTCGGCAGCACGCCGAGGTTCACGCCCATGTTGATGAACGCCTGTACGCCGAGCCACACGGCGATGTTCTGCGCGACAAGCGCGCCGAACGACCGCTCGAGCAGTGCGGCGCGGCGCCCGATCGCGAACGCGCGCAGGCACAGCCACGCGAACAGGCCCACGACCACGACCACGCCGACGAAACCGAGTTCCTCGCCGATCACCGCGAGCAGGAAGTCGGTGTGCGCCTCGGGCAGGTAATGCAGCTTCTCGACGCTGCCGCCGAGGCCCACGCCGAGCCATTCGCCGCGCCCGAACGCGATCAGGGAGTGCGACAGCTGGTAGCCGCGGCCGAACGCGTCCGCCCACGGATCCATGAACCCGAAGATGCGCTGGCTGCGATACGGAGACGAGACGACCAGCACGGCGAACCCGGCCGCCGCGAGCCCCACGAGACCCGCGAACCACTTGCCGTTCATGCCGCCGAGGAAGAGCGTCCCCATCGCGATCGCGCAGATCACGACGAACGCGCCGAAGTCCGGCTCGCGCAAGAGGAGCCACCCGACGACCAGCATCACGCCGAGCATCGGCGCGATCCCGCGGCGGAAGCTGTGCATGAGCGCGTGCTTCCGCACGGTGTAGTCGGCCGCGTAGAGCACCACCGCGACCTTCATCAGCTCGGAGGGCTGGAGGTTCACGATACCGAGCGGCAGCCAGCGCCGCGCGCCGTTCACCTCGCGCCCGATGCCGGGAACGAGCACCAGCGCGAGCAGCGTTACGCCGGCCACGAAGAGCCACGGCGCGGCGCGCTGCCACGCCCGCAGCGGGACCTGGAACGTCACCGCCGCCGCCACCACGCTCGCGGCGAGGAACGCCGCGTGCCGCGCTAGATACCAGCTCGCCTGTCCGCCGGTGAAGCGCGCGCTCTCGGCGGTCGCGATCGAGGCCGAGTACACCATCACGAGCCCGAGCGTGAGCAGGAGGAGCGCCGTCCACACGACGCTCTCGTCGTATTCTGAGGCGCTCCGGTCAGTGCGCATGCGCCGCCTCCAGGTCGTGCACGGCGGCGCCGAACGCCTCGCCGCGGGCCTTGTAGTTGGCGAACATGTCAAAGCTCGCGCACGCCGGCGAGAGCAGCACCACGTCGCCGGGCTGCGCGGCCGCGCGCGCCCGGGAGACCGCTTCGCGCAGCGTGGCCGCGCGCTCGATCGGCACGTGCACGCCCGCGAGCGCCGCCGCGATGAGCGGCGCATCGCGCCCGATCAGCACGGCCGACCGCGCCGCGCCGGCGACCGCATCGGCGAGCGGCGCGAAGTCCTGGCCCTTGCCGTCCCCGCCGGCGATGAGGATCACCTTGCGGCCGCTTGCGCCGAACTGCTGCGCGAAGCCGTCTAGAGCGGCGACGGTGGAGCCGACGTTGGTGCCCTTCGAGTCGTCGTAGAACGCGACGCGGTCGATGTCCGCGACGCGCTGGAGCCGGTGCGGCAGGCTTTCGAAGGCGCGGAGCGCGTCGAGCAGCGGCGCGATCTGCAGGCCGATGGAGCGGCAGAGCGCGAGCGTGGCGAGCGCGTTCACTGCGTTGTGCAGGCCGGCGAGGCGCAGGTCGCTCGCCGCGAGGAGCGGCGTCCCGCCCTTCGCGAGCCAGTGCTCGCCAAACACCTTGAGCAACCCGAAGTCTTCGTGGTCCGGCGCCGGGTCGTAGCCGAACGTCACGACGCGCCGCCCAACACGGCGCATGCCGATGCTGCGGGGATCGTTCCGGTTTAGGACCTGCACACCCTCGCCCTCGAACACGCGCGCCTTCGCGGCCGCGTATTCGTTCATCCCGGCGTAGCGATCGAGGTGGTCCTCGCTCAGGTTGAGCGTCGTCGCCGCGTCGGCACGCAGGCTCGTCGTGGTCTCCAGCTGAAAGCTCGACAGCTCCAGCACCCAGACCTGCGGCATGCGCCCAGCCTCGAGGCGGGCGACGAGCGCGTCGAGCACCGCGGGCGAGATGTTCCCGGCGATGACGGTGTCGAGCCCGCCGGCCCGACACATCGCGCCGGTGAGCGCCGTGACTGTGGTCTTGCCGTTCGTCCCGGTGATCGCGATTACTCGGCCGCGCCGCTCCTCGGGCAGCGTCTCGAGGTAGCGCGCGAACAGCTCGACGTCCCCGACCACGTCCAGGCCCCGCGCGAGGGCCGCCCGCACGACCGGCTCGGCGAGCGGCACGCCCGGGCTCGCGGCGACCAGATCGATGCCGACGAGCAGCGCGTCGGTGAACGGGCCGGTAATCACTTCGGCCTGAAGCACCGCGGCGCGCAGCGCGCCGAGCGCCGGCGGCGCGTCGCGCGTGTCGGCCGCACGCACGGCGCCGCCCTGGCGCGCGATCCAGCGTGCCATCGAGAGCCCGGTCTCCCCGAGGCCCAGCACCAGCACGCGTTTGCCGAAGAGGTCCATGGCCTCTAGCGCAGCTTCAACGTCGAGAGACCGAACAGCACGAGGACCACCGTGATGATCCAGAAGCGGACGACGACCTGCGTCTCCTTCCACCCGCCGAGCTCGTAGTGGTGGTGCAGCGGCGCCATGCGGAAGATGCGCTTGCCGCCGGTCACCTTGAAGTAGAGGACCTGCAGCACCACCGAGAGCGTCTCGGCGACGAATACGCCGCCCATGATGAAGAGCACGATCTCCTGCCGCGCGATCACGGCGACGGTGCCGAGCGCGGCGCCGAGCGCCAGCGCGCCGACGTCGCCCATGAACACTTCGGCCGGGTACGCGTTGAACCAGAGGAACCCGAGCCCGGCGCCGACCACCGCGCCGCAGAACACCGCGAGCTCGCTCGCACCAGGGATGTAGGGGAACAGCAGGTACTTCGAGTGGACCGCGTTGCCGGCCACGTACACGAAGATCCCGAGCGCGCCGCCAATCATGACCGCCGGCAGGATCGCCAGGCCGTCGAGGCCGTCGGTCAGGTTGACCGCGTTCGATGTGCCGACGATCACGAAGTAGGTCAGAACGATGAAGCCGAAGACCCCCAGCGGGTAGGCGACGTTCTTGAAGAACGGGACGATCAGGTCGGCCTTGGGCGGGAGATCCATCAGGAACCCGCTCGCGACCCACTGCGTGAAGAGGGTCCACGCCTGCCCGGCGCTGGAAGCCGGCACCGCGAACGCGAGCGACACGGCCGCGGCGAGGCCGATCAGCGACTGCCAGAAGTACTTCTCGCGCGCCGACAGCCCCTTCGGGTTGCGGTGCACGACCTTGCGGTAGTCGTCGACCCAGCCGACCGCGCCGAAGCCGAGCGCCACTGCGAGCACGATCCAGACGAAGCGGTTCGACCAGTCGGCCCATAGGATCGTCGTCACGGCGATCGACACCAGGATGAGCGCGCCGCCCATCGTCGGCGTGCCGGCCTTGGTGAGATGCGTCTGCGGGCCGTCGTCGCGCACCGCCTGCCCGATCTTGTACGTGGCGAGCTTGCGGATCATCGCCGGCCCCGCGAGGAACGAGATCACGAGCGCGGTCATCGCGGCGAGTACCGCGCGCAGCGAGATGTAGCTGAAGACGTTGAACGCGCGCACGTCCTGCGAGAGGTACTGGGCGATTTCTAGGAGCACGCCGCGTCCTTTTCTGCCAGTAAATGCTCGACCACGCGCTCCATGCGCATGAAGCGCGAACCCTTGACGAGGATCGCCCCCTTGAGCACGGTGAGGCCCTGCGCGCGCGCGATCACCGCCTCGATCGAGTCGAGGTGCTCGCCGCCCGCGCCGAACGCGCGCGCGGCCGCGCGCGCGAGCGCGCCGACCGAAAGCAGCCGGTCGACGCCGGTCTCCTTCGCGTAGCGGCCGACCTCCTCGTGGAACGCCAGTCCTTGCGCGCCCACCTCGCCCATGTCGCCGAGCACGAGCACGCGCGGCCGCTCGGAGGCGGCGAGCACGTCGATCGCCGCGCGCACCGAGTCGGGGTTGGCGTTGTAGGTGTCGTCGATGACGACGATGCCGTTGCGGCCCGGCTTGGGCTGCAGGCGCCCCTTGACCGGGCGGAACGCGGCGAGCCCGCGCGCGACGGCGTCGAGGCTCGCGCCGGCGGCGGTCGCGGCGGCCGCCGCGGCGAGCGCGTTTTGCACATTGTGCAGGCCGGGCGCATGCAACGTCACCGCGACGCTGCCGGCCTCGGTGGCGAGCTCGAACTCGGTCGCAGCGCCGCCGGAGCGCACGAAAGCGTGCACCGTCGCGTCGTCCCGCAGGCCGAAGTCGCGCACCGTGCGCGCAGCCGCGAGGTCGCGCCAGTAGTCGAAGTGCGTGTCGTCGCGATTGAGCACCGCCACACCGTCGCCCGGCAGCGCGCGGACGAGCGCGCCGTGCTCGGCCGCGACCTCGTCGACGCTCTTCATGAACTCCTGGTGCTCGCGCTGCGCGTTGTTGATCAGCGCGATCGTCGGCTGCGCGATCCCGGCGAGGTGCCCGGTCTCGCCCGGGTGGTTCATGCCGATCTCGAGCACCGCGCAGGCGTGCGCATCGCGCAGCCGCAGGCAGGTGAGCGGCAGCCCGATGTCGTTGTTGAGGTTGCCGGCGGTGGCGAGCACGCGTGCCGCACCGAAGTGCTCGCTCAAGGCAGCCGCGAGCATCTCCTTGACCGTGGTCTTGCCGTTGGAGCCGACCACGCCGATCGCGGGGATGCGGAAGCGCCCGCGCCAGTGCTTTGCGAGCGCACCGAGCGCGAGCTTCGCGTCGCCGACGACGAGCAGCGGCATCCCGGCCGCCTGCGCCGCGACGCCGGCCACGCGCTCCACCATCGCCGCCGCCGCGCCCCGCTCGCGCGCGGCGCCGACGTAGTCGTGGCCGTCGAATGTGTCGCCGCGCAGCGCGACGAACAGCGCGCCGCGCTCGACCGTGCGGCTGTCGGTCGAGACCGACTCGAAGCGCGCGTCGGGGCCGATGACCGTCGCACCGAGCGCCTGCGCGGCCTGGGCGAGCGTCAGCATGCGACGGCTCCCGCGGCGACGAGCGCGGCGCGCGCCTCGTCCACGTCGGAGAACGGCAAGCGCTTCCCGGCGATCTCCTGATAAGGCTCGTGCCCCTTACCCGCGATCAGCACGACGTCGCCTTGGTGCGCAGTGCCGATCGCCGCGCGGATCGCCGCGCGTCGATCGACGTGAACCGCGTGCGGCACGCGCACGCCGGGCAGAATGTCCGCGACGATTGCGGCCGGGTCTTCGCTCCGCGGGTTGTCGCTGGTGATCACGACGAAATCGGCGTGCCGTGAGGCGATCTCGCCCATCAGGGTGCGCTTGCCGCGATCACGATCGCCACCGCAACCGAATACGCAGAGCAGCCGGCCGCCCTGCGCACGCGCGAGCTCGCGCAGGCTCGCGAGGCACTTGTCGAGCGCGTCGGGGCTGTGCGCGTAGTCGACGACGGCGAGCGGCGCGTCGCCGCCGCCGATCCGCTGCATGCGCCCGGGCGGCGGCTCGAGGCGTGCGCAGACTCCCGGGATCGCGTCGAGCCGGAGCCCCGCGACGAGCAGCACACCGATGACGCCGAGCAGGTTCGCAGCATTGAAGCGCCCGATGAGCGGGCTCGTAATCGCCACCGCGCCCCAGCTCGATTCGAGGCGGAAGGCCATGCCGTCGCCGGACACGGTGAGATCGCGCGCCTCGAGCCAGTGCTCGAGGCCGCTTGCCGCCGCGGCGCCGCGCGAGAGGCTGTAGCCGACCCGCCGGACCGGACCGAACGCGAGCATGTGCGCGATGCGCACGCCGAGTGCGTCATCGAGGTTGAGCACCGCGTGCGCGAGGCCCGGCGACCGGAACAGACGCCTCTTGGCCTGCGCGTAGGCCTCCATGTCGAGGTGATAGTCGAGGTGGTCGCGCGACAGGTTCGTGAACAGCGCGCAGTCGAACCGCGTGCCCTCGAGACGGCCCTGCTCGAGGCCGATCGACGACGCCTCAATCGCGACGCAGGCGGCGCCTGCGTCGAGGAACCCCTTCAGCGCGCGCTGCACCACGACGGCGTCCGGCGTCGTGTTCGGGTTTTCCTCGAGCGCGCCGGGAAAGCCCATGCCAAGCGTGCCAACCACCGCGCACTTGCGGCCGGCGCCGGCGAGCGCCTGCGCGAGCCACTGGCTGCACGAAGTCTTGCCGTTGGTGCCGGTCACGCCGACTCCCCACAGCGTCTCCGACGGCCGCCCGTACACCTCGGCCGCGAGCGGTCCGGCGAGCCGCTTGAGCTCCGTGACCGCGACATTCGGCGCGGCTAGCTCGCGCGGCCACGCGAAGCCGTCGCGCTCCCACAGCACCGCCGCCGCGCCGCGCGCCACCGCTTCCGCGACGAACCGGCGCCCGTCGCTGCGCGCGCCGGGATAGGCGAGAAAGACGTCGCCGCGGGCCACTGCGCGGCTATCCACCGCAAGCCCCTCCGGGCGCACGCCGAGTGGTGCGAGCTCGTTCAGAATCCTGGCAACTTCCTTGTTCACTTCGCCGACACGCTTCCCACTTTCCGCTTTCCGCTGGTCCGCATCAGATGCTCTCGCGCACTTCCAGCGTGCCCGACGGCATCTCGATCGGCTTCATGGGCGCATCCGGCGCGACGCCGAGGAGGCGCAGCGCGCCCGCCATCACTTGGGAAAACACCGGTGCGGCCACTTGGCCGCCAAAGTGCTGTCCCGCCGCGGGCTCGTCGATCATCACGGCGATCACGAGGCGCGGGCGCGACACCGGCGCGAAGCCCACGAAGCTCGAGTGATACTTGTCGAGCGCGTAGCCGCCGTTCTCCTGTTTGTGCGCGGTGCCGGTCTTGCCGGCGACGCGATAGCCCATGATCCGTGCACGGGGCGCGGTGCCGCCCGGCTCGACGGCGAGCTCCAGCATGTGGCGCACGGCCGCGGCGGTCTTCTGCGAGAGCAGCGGCTTGCCGGCGGGCGGGTTGTCTACTTTCACAAGCGAGAGCTGCACTAGCTCGCCATCGCGGGCGAACACGGTGTACGCGCGCGCGAGTTGCACGAGGCTCACCGAGATGCCGTGACCGTAGGACATGGTCGCCTGCTCGATCGGCCGCCAGGTCTTGAACGGGCGCACCTTGCCGCTAGCCTCGCCGGGAAATCCAAGCCGCGGCGGCGCGCCGAGCCCGATGCCGTCAAACATGCCCCAGATCGATTCGGCGGGCAGTGCCAGCGCAATCTTGGCCGCGCCGACGTTCGAGGATTTCTGAATCACCTGCTCGACGGTCAGCGCGCCGGCGGGATGCGCGTCGCGGATCGTCGCCGGCCCGATCGTGAGCGATCCCGGTGCGGTCTGGATCATCGTGAGCGGCGACACGTGCCCCGACTCGAGCGCGAGCGCGACGGTGAACGGCTTGAGCGTGGAGCCGGGCTCGAACGAGTCGGTGACGGCGCGATTGCGGATCTGTTCGCCCGTGAGCAGCGCGCGATTGTTGGGGTTGTACGAAGGCAGATTCGCCAGCGCGAGCACCTCGCCCGTACCGACGTCGAGCACAACGATGCCGCCGCCTTTCGCGCGATGGGCTTCGACCGCGCGCTTGAGCTCGCGGTAAGCGAGGCTCTGGATGCGGGCGTCGAGCGCCAGCACGACGTCGCGCCCGTCGCGCGCCGCACGCACGCTTTCCACGTCCTCGACGATCTGTCCGAGGCGGTCCTTGATCACGCGCCGGCTGCCCGCGTGCCCGGCGAGGTCTTGCTGGAAGGCGAGCTCGATGCCCTCCTGGCCGACCTCGTCGACATCGGTGAAGCCAACGACGTGCGCCGTCGCCTCGCCGGCCGGGTAGTAGCGGCGGTACTCCCTGCTCTGGTACACCCCGGGAAGCTTCATCGCGGCAATCCGGTCGGCGACCTCCGGCGGCACCTGGCGCTTGAGGTACACGAAGTCGCGGGCGGTGTCGGTAACGCGCTTGCGCAACTCGCCGCGCGGCAGCTCGAGCGCCTGCGCGAGCGCGTCGAGCTGCTTCGCCGACAGGGTCGCGTCCTCGGGGATCGCCCAGATCGATTTGACCGGCGTGGAGACCGCAAGGGCCTCGCCGCTGCGATCGAGCACGCGCCCGCGGCTCGCGGGGATCTCGAGTGAGCGGCTGTAGCGGGATTCACCCTTTGCCCGCAGGAAATCGTTGTTCCAGCCCTGGAGGTAGACCGCGCGCCCGGCGAGCAGCCCGAACGCCGCCGCGAGCAGGGCTAGGACTACCCGCGCGCGCCACGGGGGGAACGTGGGCGTGAGCACCGGCGAATCGGCGAACTTCACTGCGCGGCTCCGTGCTGCGGGTCGGTCACCTGCAGCCGCTTCAGGCCGGGCGGGTGCATGCGCAGGCGCTCGCGGGCGAACCGCTCGACGCGCGCGGGCGTCGCCCGGGTGCTCGCCTCGAGCTGCAGCTGGCCGAACTCGACCTCGAGGCTCTGCGCCCGGGCCTGCTCGCGCTCGAGCGCGGCGAAAAGCTTCCGCGCCTGGTGCTGCGAGGTCACCAGCCCGAGCGCGCACGTCGTGAGGACGGCGACCAGAACGAGGTTCAGCCGCGCCATTTCAATGGACCTTCTCGGCGACCCGCAGGATGGCGCTGCGCGCGCGCGGGTTGGCGTTCACTTCCTCGGGCGTGGGGTGGACCCGCTTGCCCACGAGCTTGAGCCGCGGTTGTGGCATTTCCGTGGCTTTGAGCGGGAGCCGCTCGGGCACGTCGGGCCGCGCCTGCGACTGGAAGAAGCGCTTGACGATCCGGTCTTCGAGCGAGTGGAAGCTGATGGCGGCGAGCCGTCCTCCGGGGCACAACAGTTCGAGGGCCTGGGGCAGCGCTAACGACAATTCCTCAAGCTCCTGATTGACGTGAATCCGTAGAGCCTGGAAGGTGCGCGTCGCCGGGTCCTGCCCGACTTCACGCGTCCGGACGGCCGCAGCCACGATGCGGGCAAGTTGGACTGTGCGGTCAATGCGCTCTCGGGTCCGAGCAGCAACAATCGCCTTTGCAATCGAGCCAGCAAACCGTTCTTCCCCATAGTTCTTGATCACTCCTCTTATTTCTTCTTCGTTCGCCCGCGCCAGCCAGGCTGTAGCCGGCTCTCCCCCACTCGGGTCCATGCGCATATCGAGCGGCGCATCGGCCCGGAAGCTGAAACCTCTCTCCGCCTCGTCGACCTGCGGCGACGAAATGCCGAGATCGAAGAGCACGCCATCCACCTTCTCCACACCCGCCTCGCCCAGCACTTCCGCCAGCTGCGCAAACCGTGCGTGCCGGATCGCGAAGCGCGCATCGGCGATGGCGGTTCCCGCCGCCACCGCCGCCGGATCGCGATCCAGCGCGATCAGCCGCCCCGCCGGCCCGAGCCGCGCGAGGATCGAGCGGCTGTGCCCGCCCCGCCCGAACGTCGCGTCCACGTAGACGCCGTCCGGCTTCACCGCGAGGGCCTCGACCGCCTCCGCGAGGAGCACGGTCTTGTGGCTGGCCACGCTCGCGCGCCCCGCTACAGCGAAAAGTTCTCCGTCCCGGGCGGCGGGGTCGTCCCCGCCATCGCCAGCGCGTCGCCGAGCTTCTTCTCCCAGACCTCGGCGTCCCAGATTTCGAAATGGCTGCCCTGGCCGACCAGCGTCACGGACTTCTTGAGGTCGGCGAACTTGCGGAGTGCGGGGGAAACGAGGATCCGGCCCGAGCCGTCGAGCTCGAGCTCCTCGGCGAAGCCGACGATGAGGCGCTGCCACCAGCGCGCCTGCTCGTTGAAGCTGGTGAGGGAGGCGAGCTTGGCGCTGATCGGCGAGAAGGCGGCTTTCGGATAGAGCAACAGACAGCGATCGGGATGCGCCGTCAAAACGATGCCCGCCGTGCCCGAAGTGAGCGCTTCCCGATGCCGCGTGGGAATCGAGAGTCTGCCCTTCGGGTCGAGACTGATCTCGGCCGCGCCTTGAAACACTCATCTCCTCCGTGGTGGCTCGAAATGGCGATTCCCGCCGTCTTTTCCCACGAAATTACACTTTCCACCACTTTAGAGGAGGAAATGGGGGGGGTCAAGGCGAGGGCGTGATTTATTTAACTGGGACAAGGACTTAAGACGAGTCCTTAATGTTTGGATAGAAATTACATCAAAAAGAATGGGATAGCTCATAAACCGGAGGTTGTTTCTTAGGTTGTGGACCGTTTGGGGGCCGAGAAGAGGGTCGAACGAGCTGAGTGGCCGCTCAGGCGGCACTCCGCTTAGGCGGCTAGGCGCTTAAGCGAAAAACCAAGGTGCGATGCGTGCCGCTGGCGGGCGCCACACGAAGTTGCCGCCGCGCAGACCGACCCGACGTGGTCACCCGAGCCGGTGACGCAATCTCACGCGTCGCTTCGCAAGTTAACGAAACGGTCCGCGATGCGCCCGTGTGCAAACAATTGCGGGAACTGGCTCAGGCTTGATCGCGTGAACCGGATCCAGCGCGCCCGGCGTCAACTATCCTGACCGGCGTGTTTGTCAACGATTGTCAGCCTGGTGCGCTTTGGTCACCGCGAGCCTCCGCCAGCCTTGTCACGCTGACCCGCCGTTCGTACCTTCTCAACCGTGGGCGGAGGGGGATTCGCGATCAGCGTGGCGACAGTTCGTGCTGTCGTTGATCGCTCCCTCCCTCTCACACCACGGGTCAGAGGGAGTGCCGAATTGGCGGGTGCTAAAAAAATTGGGCGGGGACGTGTCGATGGATGAAGTTCTTCTAGACATCATGCTGGTGCTAGTAGCGTTGGTACTCTCCGCGGTACTGTGGCGTCAGCTCAAACGACAGGCCATCCTTCGCCGCGCGGACCGCATCTCTCGCGCACTTGGCAACAGTGGCATCGCAGCCGAGGATCGGCACCTTAAACAGCTCCTTGCGGCCTACCGGATGGCGAGGGTCAAGTCCCATCTCAGCGGAGCTGCGTTCCTGTACCCGGCGGCCGAGGCGCTCGTGTCCGAGTTTCGGATGCGCAACCTCGAGCGGCGCAGCCCTTCCTTCTCATAAGCGCCTCCGAGGCCGGCAAAACCCGTCCGCGTGGCGGGGTTTTTGTCGGACTCGGGGTCCGCGCGCATCATCGGGACACTCGTTTTCGGACGCACGTTATAGCGCCGCCCGAATGGGTTGCTGTGCGCTGCCCCCCCCGGAGAACAGTAGCACTTGGATCTAGCGCCCGATCCTCTGGAAGGGAGATCTGACATGGAGGAGAAGCGGTCCACCGCATATGAGTCCCTGGGCTATTGGGGCCGCCACACGCCCCCGGTCAGCTCAGCAGCGCTCTATCATCAGCGCGATCCCCTGCCCCACCCCGATGCACATCGTGCACAGCGCGTAGCGCCCCTTGATGCGCTCGAGCTGATTCACCGCCGTCGTCACAAGCCGCGCCCCCGACGCGCCCAGCGGATGCCCGATCGCGATCGCGCCACCATTCGGATTCACGCGCGCGTCGTCGTCCGGAATACCGAAGTCGCGCGTCACCGCGATCCCCTGCGCCGCAAACGCCTCGTTCAGCTCGATCACATCCATCTGCTCGATCTTTAGTCCGAGCCGCGCCAGCAGCTTCTTACTCGCCGGCGCTGGCCCGAAGCCCATGATGCGCGGCGCGACGCCCGCAACTGCCGCGCCAAGCACGCGCGCACGCAATCTGAGTCCGTGCTTCTTCGCCGCCGCCTCCGACGCAAGAATCAACGCACACGACCCATCGTTCACGCCTGACGCGTTCCCCGCAGTCACCGTCCCATCGGGTCGCACCACACCCTTCAGCTTCGCGAGCTGCTCGATCGTAGTGTCCGGCCGCGGATGCTCGTCGGTGTCGAAGATCTTCGGGTCGCCCATCTTCTGCGCCAGCGTCACCGGCGCGATCTCGCGCTTGAAAAACCCATCCTTGTGCGCGGCGGCCCAGCGCTGCTGGCTGCGCAGCGCAAACCCATCCTGGTCCGCGCGCGCGATCTTGAAGTCGACCGCGACGTTCTCGGCGGTCTCCGGCATCGAGTCGACGCCGTACTTCTCCTTCATCAGCGGATTGACGAAGCGCCACCCGATCGTCGTGTCATAGATCGACGCGCTCCGCGAAAACGCGCTGTCGGCCTTGCCCATGACGAACGGCGCACGCGTCATGCTCTCCACGCCGCCGGCGATCACGAGCTCCATCTCCCCCGCCTTGATCGCGCGCGCCGCGACGGCGGTCGCATCGAGGCTCGAGCCGCACAGGCGGTTCACGGTCGCGCCGGCAATCTCCTTCGGCAACCCGGCGAGCAGCAGCGCCATGCGCGCGACGTTGCGGTTGTCTTCACCGGCCCCGTTGGCGCAGCCGTAGATCACGTCGTCGAGCGCGCTCCAGTCCACTTCCTTGTTGCGCTCCATGAGCGCCTTGAGCGGCAGCGCCGCCAGATCGTCGGTCCGGACGGTGGAGAGCGCTCCGCCGTAGCGCCCGATCGGGGTGCGGATCGCGTCGCAGATGAAGGCTTCGGCCATGGCAGTGTCCTCGATGAAAATGCGCGTCGATTCTCCAACGCGGCGCGGCGGGCAACGTCAGCCGCCGCCCAGCCCGATCGGCGGCGGCGCGAGCGTCACGATGCGCTGGAACAGGCGAGAGAACTCGTCCCCGGCGCCGTCCTCGAACCCCGGGTCGCGATGGGCGGCGAACGCCTTATGGATCGCCTCCCAGTCGTCCCAGGCGAGCACGCGTTCGGCGATCGGCAGCAGCTCGTCCTCCTCCTTGCGCATGTGGGCGAAGTACCCGCTTGCGAAGGTGCGCACCGCCTCCTTAAACGCCATGGCGCCGCCGGGCGCGCCCGCCTCGAGGCGGTTGAGCGCCGTCGTAAGTGTGTGGAGCTGCGCCTCGCCGCGCGCATGCTCGCCCTCGAGCGCCGCGAGGAGATCGTTCGCCTCGGTCGTGCGGGCGCGGATGCGCGCGAACAGCACGCGGTCCTCGGTCGGATGGTGGAGCCGCTCGGGGTACTCGCGAACGTAGCAGAGGATCGCGTTCAGCAACCGGAAGTCGGGTGTCGCATCACGGCCCCCGAGTCGTTCGGCGAGGTACTCCAGGGCGTGAATCACGGCGAACAGGGAGCGGTGCTCGCTGCGGATAGTCTGGATCGCTGCGGTCTTCATGGGCTGAATCCTCGTTCGCCGTGCGGTCTTGCGGGCGCTCTGGCGAAGGCTAAGCCCGTCGCAGCGCGCCCGCAACCCCGCCGGTCAAACGCACCCCCGCTCCGGTCGCGCGGGCCGCGGGTTCCCTGCGACAATACGCGCCCCGATCGACCCGAGACACCAGAACCCCGACATGCTCGACGACGCCGCCCTCGACCTCATTTTCCGCAACGCCCGGACCCACAACTCGCTGTCCGGAGAAGTCACCGATGCGCAGCTGCGCGCCCTGTGGGACGTCATGAAGTTCGGGCCGACGACCGGCAACTCGCAACCGGCGCGGATCCTCTTCCTGCGCAGCAAGGAGGCGAAGGAACGGCTCAGGCCCGCCCTCAGCCCCGGCAACCTCGAGAAGACGCTGAGCGCCCCGGTCACGGCGATCCTCGCCTACGACCTCGAGTTCTACGAGCTTTTGCCGCGCCTCTTCCCGCACAACCAGGCGATGAAGAACAACTACCTCGGCGAGGAGAAGAAGACCTTCGTCGAGACGACTGCGCTCCGCAACGGCACGCTGCAGGGCGCCTACTTCATCATCGCCGCGCGCGCGCTCGGGCTCGACACTGGCCCGATGTCCGGCTTCAAGAACGCCGTCGTCGACGAGGCGTTCTTCGCCGGCACCCCGTGGAAGTCGAACTTCCTCTGCAACCTCGGCAAGGGCGACCCGTCGAAGATCTTCGCGCGCAACCCGCGCCTCGAGTTCGACGAGGCCTGCAAGATCCTCTGACCGGTTCGGGCGGCCCCTCCTGTCCAGGAGGGACGATCCAGAGACTCCCCTCCTAGGAGGGGAGCAACCCCGCGCCCACGCGCGCCAGCAGCACCACGACCGCGATCCACAGGAACACCCGCAACGCACGGCGGTACGTCGCGACCGCCAGCCGGTCGCGGACGCGCATCCCGGCGTAGAGCGTGCCGACCGCGAGCGCCGCGAACGGCAGCATCGCCACGACGGCCGTCACCGGCAGCGCGCCGGTGACGATCAGCGTCGCCGTCTGCACCAGCTTCGACGCGAGAAAGATGAAGTTGAGCGACTGCACCATCGCCAGCGGGTCGACGCCGGCCAGCATGAAATAGATCAGCAGCGGCGGCACGCCGACGTTGACCGACGCCTCGGACGTCCCCGCGATCAGCGCCGCCGCCGCGCCGAACGGGATCCAGTGCCGGTGCACGAGCGGAAACCGTCCCGGGCCGAAGCGGTCGAGCAGCAGGTAGACCACGATCAGGGCGGCGAGCAGCACCGTGATCGCCTGCACCGGCGCCACGAGAAACAGCTGCACCCCGAGGAACCCGCCGGCGGCCGCGACGAGCGGGAGCCACCAGAACCGGCCGATGCTTTGCCGCAGATTCCCGCCCCGGAACGACGAGACGAGCGTGATTGCGATGATCGGCACGACGGTGAGGAGCACCGCGGTCTTCGCGTCCAACACGGCGGTGAGCATCGGCATCGCGATGATCGGGAAGCCGAACCCGATCACGCCGTGCAGGAAGCCCGCCGCCGCCACGACGGCGGCGAGGACGAGCAGGTGCCAGGGCGCGTAGTTCGCGAGGTCCAAGCCGCTCGGTCGCGTGACGACGCTCAGGCCTTCGGCGCCGCCGTGGACTGCAACGCCGTCATCTGCCACCCGGCGGGCGTCCTGACCCACACACTGACGAAGATGTACGCCAGAGACTTCGGCACGCCGTCGACGTCGACCTGGATGAAACCCCGGCCGTTGAGGATGGCGATCGTGCCGTGGACGCGCACGGTGACGCCCTCGGTTCGCGCGGCCTTGTAGCGATACTTGCCGCTCCGCAACGCGGCGAGGTACTCGGCTTTGGTGTCGGTCACAGCCGTCGAGTGCGTGTAGAGCAGATCGTCGGCGAGCAGCTTGCCAAGCGCGTCGTAGTCCTGCGCGATCATCGCCGCGTAGCGCGCCTCGTCCGCGGCGAGCACTGCGGCGGCGGCCTTGTCCGTCGGTTCAGTCATCGTGTCTTTCCCCGATCCGTGTTGCATCATGCGAGCACCGCGAGCGGCGCCCCGTTCAGCTCGCCGACCACGCGGCCCGGCAGCGCGCTGCGCAGCGCCGCGTGCAGGTAGCAGGTGTTTTCCGCGACCTCGAGCAGGTTCTGCAGGACCTCGTCCGGCGCCTCGGAGTGCAGGAACACGTGCGTGTCGACCGGCTCGACGCCGCCGCGCAGCGTCCAGTCGCGCGCGTCTCCCGACAGCGCGAAGGGCAGCGTCTGGACGAACCGGATCGCGCGCACCTCGTGGTGCCGGTACTCGATGTAGCGGGTGAACTGGGTCATGTAGCAGAAGGCGATGCCCGCCGCCGCGCAGGCGAGTCCCGACGGCGCCTGCTGCGCCCCGGGACGCTCGTCGCAGAGCAACCGGAACCGCGCGCCGGGCGACGTGGGAATCGCGGTCGTCGCGATCACGCCCGCGGGATCCTCCAGGATGCTCGAACCACGGATGAAGATCGGCACGCGCCCCTCCGCGGGCAGCGGGCCCGCCGGGCCTTCCGCCGGATCCGGCCGCAGCCGCTCGATCACGTCGGCAAAGGTGTCGGCGCCTGCAAGCGGCGCGGGCGGTGCGCGATGCGCCTTGAACGGGTCCTGCTGGTCGGGCGAGGGCGACGGCGCAACGCGCGCCACCGGCACGCGCCGGCCGTTGACGTACAGCGCGAAGGTGTCCTTGAGTGGCGTCGACAGGAGCGCATGCGCGGGCGAGGCGAGGAGCGCCGCGTCGAGAATGCGCCCGACGAACTCCGGTGCGGCCGTCGACCGCACCGCGATCCGAATCGCGACCGGTTCCGCCGTGCCTTGCCCCGTCCCTTTGAAGAAGGACCCGCTGAACCAGTACTGATTGTCGAGGCGGATCGATTCGATCGCGAGCTTCACGCCGTGCGCGCGTGCCAGGGCGAGAACGCGGTTCGCGTAATCGGCGTGCAGCGCGGCATTGAAGAACGCGAGCGGGAACGGCGCGAGGTCGGTGCCTTTGAGGTTCGCGCCCTCGTCGCTCACGAGGCGCCACGCCGCGCCGCCTGCGCCTTCGGTGACGACGAGCTCCTTCTGGTGGCCCTGCATGGTCCGCGCCTCGACGCGAAAGACGTCGCGCGCCGGCGCAGCGCCCGCCACCGTCGCGGCGCGCCGCCCCGGCGCGACACGGAATCCCAGCGGGAAGTCCGTGCCGTCGATCGCGTCGTAGTTCGCCGTCACTGCGGCTTGATGCCCGCCGCCTTTGCGATGCGAATCGCGTCGTCGACTTCCGCGCGCATGAAGGCCTCGAATTCGGGCATGCTCATCGGCATCGGGTCGGCGCCGAGCTTCGCGAGGCGCTCCTTCACCTCCGGCTCGCCGAGCGCCTTGACCGTCGCCGAGTGCAGCTTCTGCACGATCGGCTGCGGCGTCTTGGCGGGCAGCCACATCCCCACCCAGAGCACGTAGTCGGACTTCGGGAAACCCGCTTCGATCGTCGTCGGTACGTCGGGCAGCATCGCCGAGCGCTTGGGCGTGCTCACCGCGAGCGCGTTGACCTTGCCGCTCTTCACCTGCGCCAGCGCTGCAGTGATCGGGCAGAAGTAGTACTCGACCCTTCCGGCGATCACGTCCGCGAGCGCTTCCGGCGTGCCCTTGTGCGGGATGTGCACGATCTCGTAGCCGGCGAGGAGCCGGAACTTCTCCGCGTTGAAATGCGTGCCGCTCCCGATGCCCGCTGAGGCGTAGTTGAGCTGCCCGGGCTTGGCCTTCGCCGCGGCGACCATGTCCGCGAGCGTCTTGTACCCGCGGTCCGGGTTCACGATGATCACATTGGGCTGCCCGGCGATCGCCGTGACCTGGATGAAGTCCTTGAAGGTGTCGAACGGCAGCTGCGCGTAGATCGCCGGGTTCGACGCCTGCGCCGAGGAGTTGAAGAGGATCGTGTAGCCGTCGGGTTCCGCCTTGGCAACCGCGTTCGCGCCGATCGTGCCGCCGGCGCCGACGCGGTTCTCCGCGATGACCGGCTGCCCGAGCGTCGCACCGAGCCGCTCGGCGACGATCCGCCCGGCGATATCGGTCGCGCTGCCGGGCGTGAAGGCGATGATCGCCCGGATCGGTTTGGTCGGCCAGTCCTGCGCGGCGGCGGCGCCCGCGGCGAGCGCGAGCGGCGCGGCGAGTGCGATTGCGAGTCTGCGAGTTTTCATTGTGTGCTCCTCTCTGTGGGGAAACGACCTCAGCCGCCCTTGACCCCGGCGGCTTTCATGATCGGCCCGAGCACGCGCGCTTCCTCGAGGATGAGCGCGTCGAACTGCGCCGGCGACATCGGCATCGGTTCGACGCCGAGCTTGGCGATGCGCTCGCGCACATCCGGCATCTCCATCGCCTTCATCATCTCGGTGTTCAGCCGGTCGACGATGTCCTTCGGCGTGCCGGCCGGTGCGAGGACGCCGACCCAGAAGATGTATTCGCCGCCGGGGAAGCCCGCCTCCGCCATCGTCGGCACGTCGGGCAGCCGCGGCGAGCGCTTCGGCGTGCTCACCGCGAGCGGCACGACGCGGCCGCCCTGGATCATCGGAATGCTCGACACGAGCGGCACCAGCGCCCAGTGCACCCGGTTGCTCGACACCTCGGCCAGGATCTCCGGCGTGCCCTTGAGGGGAATGTGCACCGCGTCGAAGCCCACCGACGCTTTGAACTTCTCGGTGTTCACGTGCGCCGCGCTGCCGATACCCGCGCTCCCGAAGTTGAACTTGCCGGGGTTGGCTTTCATCTGGTCGACGAGGTCCTTCACCGTCTTCGCGCCCGTCTCCGGCGCGGCGATCAGCACGCTCGGGAGCGAACCGAGCGGAGCGACGCCCGCGAGGTCCTTCAGCTCGTAGGTGAGCCGGTCGGCGTAGAGCACCGGGTTGGTCACGTGCCCGGACGAGACGACCACCAGCGTGTAGCCGTCGGGCGCCGACTTGGCGACCTGCCCAGTGCCGATCGTGCCGCCGGCGCCGGGGCGGTTCTCCACGATGAAGGGCTGACCGGTGCTGGTAGCGAGCTTTTCGCTCACGACGCGCCCGAGGATGTCGGTCGCGCTGCCGGGCGTGAACGGCACGATCACCCGGACGGGCTTGCTCGGGTACCCCTGCGCGAGCGCGGCCTGGGCGAATGCCGCGGCGACGACTGCGGCCGCGATCCTGCTGGAAGTGCGCATATGCATGGGTGTTGCCTCCTCGTTCTCTGGTCGAACGATCTGGTCGAGCCGTGGTTCTACGCCTGCGCCGCCGCGGCCCTGTGCCGGCGCAGTTCGCTGAGATGGGGATACTTCTCGGTGAGCAGCGACCCGAAATAATAGGTCGGCGCGAATGCGGCCTGCGCGCGTACGAGATCGAGCCAGCGCTGCACCGACGGCGCCGCGCGCCACAGGCCGTGCAGGTTGATGTCGTCCATACGCACGATCACCGGCATGATCGCGACGTCGGCGAGCGTCATGCGCGCGCCCATGAGCCACGGCCCGCCGCTCTCGTCGAGCCACTGTGCCATCCGCGCGACCGCGCGCGACAGGCGGTCGAGCGCCTGGTCCATTTCCGCCTGCGGAAAGCCGGCGCGTCCCATCGTCAGCAGGAACTCCTTGCGCAGCGGCTTGGAATGCGCGAGCGCGACGAACTCCGCTTCGGTCATCTTCTGGAAGTGCGGCAGGAACGCCAGGTTGTACGACGGCACGCGGATCGCGGGCGTGGGAATCTCGTCGATGTAGCGCATCATCGCGCGCATGCCCGCCCGCTCGACCGGGTCTTCCGGCGTGAAGCAGGCGACGTCGGGCCGGATCTCGTCGAGGTACTCGATGATCACCGCCGAGTCGGTCACCGGCCGCCCGGCATGCAGGAGCGCGGGCACCACGCCGTTCGGGTTGATCGCGAGGTACTCGGGCTTCAGCTGATCGCCGGCGAAGAGGTCGAGCTGGTGCTCCTCGAACGCGAGAGCCTTCGCGTTCAGTACGAAGCGGACCCGCTGGCTGCACGTCGACTGCGGCGCGTCGTAAAGGACGAACTCGCTCATCGCGTCCCTATAACACGCCGCACGGGCACTCCAGCGACCACGTGCCGGCATCGCCGATGATGAGCGGGTGGGTGTGCCCGGCGCCCGCCAGCACCGGCGGCTCGCCCCCGGCACGCCTGCCGCTGTAATAGCCGCCGAACTCCTTGAGCGGCATCCAGTCGGCCGCGATCGGCGGCGCGGGCGGATCCATGCGCGAGTACGGCCCGGCGGCGTAGACGACCCTGCCCCCGACCATCGTCATCACCGACTCGAGGTCCTTGATCGATTCCTCGGGCACGCTGAAGTAGTCGGCGGAGAGGATCGCGAAGTCGGCGAACTTGCCGGGCTCGAGCGTGCCCTTCACGTTCTCCTCCGACGAGATCCATGCGCCGCCCGAGGTGTAGAGCCGCAGCGCCTCGTTGCGATCGAGCAGGTTGCGGTTGCCCTGGAGCTTCGCTCCGCTCAGCGTCTTGCCGGAAACGAGCCAGTAGACGCCGATCCACGGGTTGTAGCTCGTCACGCGGTTGGCATCGGTGCCGCAGGCGAGCGGAATGCCCATCTCGCGGATGCGCGCGATCGGCGGCGCGTCGGCGGTGGCCTGCGCGCCGAATTTCGCGAGAAACGCCTCGCCGTCGAGCGACATCCGGTTCTGGATGTTGATGCTGCCGCCGAGCGCCGCGATGCGCTCGAGGGTCTTCGGCTGCAGCGTCTCGCAGTGGTCGAGGCCCCAGCGCAGGTTCTTGACCGGCACCTCGCGGTTTACCTGCTCGACGACCGTCAGCACGCGGGCCGCCGGCGCGTCGAAGCTCGTGTGCTGACGGAACGGCCAGCCGAGGCCGGCCAGGTACTTCACCACCTCGGTGAGGTTCGTCTCCATCACCGGCCCCGGTACCGGATAGTCCTTTGCGAAGTTCGTCACGTCGCCGGCCGCGAACAGGATGTACTCGCCTGCGCCGATCATGCGGAAGTAGTCGGTGCCCTGCCCCACCTTCACCAGCTTGGACCACGCGGTGTAGTTTGCGAGCTCCTTCCCGGGCGCCTGCGCGAACAGCGAGTAGCCGATGCGGATGTTGAGCTTCCCCTGCGCGGCGAGCTGCGCGATCGCCTGGTAGTTGTCGGGGTAGTTCTGCCCCCCGCCGCCGGCGTCGTTGACGCTGGTGACGCCGAGCCGATTGTGCTCGCGCATGAAGTGCAGCGTCGAGATGGCCTGCTCGTCGGGCGACAGGCGCGGGACGCGCAGCCAGACGCCGACCAGACTCGCGAGGCTCGTCGTCGCGACCACCAGGCCGGTCGGGTTGCCCGACGCGTCGCGCTCGATCACGCCGCCGAACATGTTCGGCGTCGCCTTGTCCCAGCCGAGCACCCGCACCGCGGCGCGGTTGAGCCAGGCGCGGTCGTACAGCAGCATGATCATGCACGGCGTGTCGCCGGTGGCGGCGTTGATCTCCTCGAGGGTCGGCGAGCGCTTCTCGGCGAACTGCGCCGGACTCCAGCCGCCGATCACCTGCACCCAGTGCGGCGACGGGGTGCGCCGCGCCTGCTCGCGTACCCGGCGCATGCCTTCGGCGAGCGAGGGCACGCCGTCCCAGCGCACCTCCATCGAGTACGTCAGCCCGCCGCGGATGAAGTGCGTGTGCGCGTCGTTGAGGCCGGGCACGACGGTGCGGCCGCCGGCGTCGATCACCGTGGTGTTCGGGCCGCGCAGGTGCGCGAGCTCGGCGTCCGAGCCGACCGCGAGGACTTTGCCGTCCTTGACCGCGACGGCCGTGACGGTGGGCTGGCGCCGGTTGAGCGTCGCGATCTTGCCATTCACGACCATCGTGTCGGCCGGGCCGGACGGCGCCATGACCGACGCGCAACCGCCGAGGACGGAGATGCCGAAGATACCGGTGCCCGCGGCGAACGTGTCGCGCAGGAAATCGCGGCGGCCGAGCTTCAGCGCGCTCGGCGGCGCATCGGCCCCGTGAGCGCAGATCGGTGTGCAGTCATGCATCGCCATTGTTTCCTCCCCAGTTTTGGTCAGGCCGCGTCTTTGATCGAATCGCCCTTGGGCTTCGCCCAGTAGTCGGGCGCGGCCTTGGTCGCGGCGAGCGCCTCGGCGCTCTCGAAGCCCGGCGCCATCGAGGCGCCGGTCCCCGGAAGCACCTGGTGGTGCTCGATGTTCAGGAGCCGCAGCCAGCTCTGCTGCCCCATCGTCAGCGCGACGAAGCAGCCGAGCTCGACCAGCTCCGGTTCGGAGAAGTACCGGTTGAGCCGCTCCCAGAACGCGTCGTCGGTCTCGAGCCGCCAGGTGATCGCCTCGGCGTACGCAAGCGCCGCTTTCTCGCGGTCGGTGTAGCGCGTGGACTTCTCGAAGTTGAGCAGATCCTTCACCTGCTCCTCGACCACCGGGCGGTCGCTCTTCGTCGCCGCCTTGATCGAGCGCTGGTTGCCGCAGAACTCGCACGTCACCGAGCGCGACACGTAGAGGCGACACAGCTCCTTTATGGCGTGGTCGCAGACCCCGGTGTGGAAGATGTCGCGCCAGGAATTCGCGAAGGCCCAGAAGGCCCCCGGCACGTGGGCACGCACCGCCGAGCTCTCGGGGCGCGGGGTGCCCTCGCGGCGGCAGCGGTCCAGCTCGGCCCGCATCGCCGGATCCATCTTGTCGAGGTCCACGTAACTGATGCGCTGCTTGGTCATGATCGACTCCTTGCTCAGTGCAGCCCGTCGGTGACGGGCGCGTTCTCGCTCTTCAGCTCGATGCCGGAGGCCTTCGCCTGAAGCTTGACGAGCGCCGCAAAGTCCTCGCCACCGAGCCCGTTGCCGATCAGCGTCTGCACCAGATCGCGTGTGGTCGTCGCGAGCGGCATCGGTACCTCGAGCTCCCGGGCGGCATCGAGGCCGAGGTCGAGGTCCTTGCGCAGCAGCGCCGGCGTGAAGGTCACCGACATGTCGAGGTTCACGAGCGCCGGCGTCTTGTACTTCGAGAACGTCGAGCCCATCACGCTCTTGTTCAGGAAATCGAGGAACGCCGCGCGCGACATGCCGGCCTTCTGCGCGAGAATCGTGATCTCGGCGAGCGACTGGATCGTCACGCCGAGGAACACGTTGTGGCAGATCTTGGCGATGCGCGAGAGCTCCCCTTCCCCGACGTAGGAGACGCCCGCCCCGATGACGTCGAGATAGGGCTTGGCGACCTCGTACGCGTCGGCCGGACCGGAGATGCAATAGGTGAGCTTGCCGGCCTTGATCACCTTCGCATTGCCCGACACCGGTGCGGCGAGGAGCTTCACGCCGCGCGCGGCGAGGCTCTTGCGGATTTCCGCGGATGCTTCGATCGAGATCGAGGTGCTGTCCACGATCATCTTCGGCTTGCCACTCCCGGCGAACACCCCGTCCTTGCCGTCGAGGACCTCCTTCACGTCGTCGCCGGTCGACACCATCGTGAACACGATGTCGCAGCCGGCGAGGTCGGCCGGACGGCCGACGATCTTCGCGCCGTACTTGGCGAGAGGCTCCGCCTTCTCGCGCGTACGGTTGTAGACGGTCAGATCGCAGCCGGACTTCGCGAGGCGCTCCGCCATCGCGTAGCCCATGCGGCCAATGCCGATCCAACCCAGTTTGTGTTTCTTCAGATCGCTCATTCGATGACTCCGGGAATCAATAGGGGTTGGCGATCGGCAGCTCGTCGGCCGGGTAGAGCGAGATGATCTTGGCGCCGGTCGGCGTGAGGATCACCTCCTCCTCGATGCGGGCCGCCGAGACGCCGTCGGTCGCCGGGCAGTAGGTCTCCACCGCGAACACCATGCCGACCTTCAGCTCGATCGGCTCCTTGAAGGAGTTCAGCCGCGAGACGAGCGGCCGCTCGTGCAGGCCGAGCCCGAGGCCATGGCAGAAGTTCAGGCCGAACGCGTCCATCTCGCTCGCGAACCCGATGTCCTCCGCGGTCGGCAGCACCGCGGCGATCTTGTCCGAGGACATGCCCGGCTTGAGCAGCTCGATCGCGCGGTCCATCCACTCGCGTGCCTTGCGGTACGCGGTGCGCTGCGGCCCGGTGGCCTTGCCGACGTTGAAGGTCCGGTAGTAGCAGGTGCGGTAGCCCATGTAGGACTGGATGATGTCGAAGAACGCCTGGTCGCCCGGACGGATCAGACGGTCGGTGAAGTTGTGCGGGTGCGGGCTGCAGCGCTCCCCCGAGATCGAGTTGATCGCCTCCACGCAATCGGAGCCCATCTCGTAGAGCCGGGCGGTGGCAAGGGCGACGATCTGCGATTCCTTCACGCCGGGCTTGAGCGCCTCGGCGATGTCCTGGTAGACCCCGTCCACCATCGCGGCGGCCATGTTGAGCAGCGTCAGCTCGTCGATGTTCTTGACCTCGCGCGCCTGCAGCATCACCTGCTGGCCGTCGCGCACTTCGATGCCGAGCTTCTGCAGCTCGAAGAGCATCGGCGGCTCGACGACGTCGATGCCGAGCGGCATGTCGCCCACGCCTTCGGCGTCGAGCAGCGCCTTGATCTCCTTTGCCGCATCGCGGAAGAGAAAGATGTCGGAGCCGACCGCACCGCGCATGCCGAGGAGCCCCGCGCGGCAGTGATCGGTGTGCAGCCACGGCGCGTACATCTTGTGGTGCTTGGCCGCCGAGCCGAAGTCCCAGATGTACGGGTCGCCGTTGCCGGTGAGAAGCGAGTAGCGCGTGAGCTTGTCGCGCGCCCACTCCCCGATCACCGTGCTGGTCGTGTAGCGGATGTTGTGCTGGTCGAACGAGAGCAGCGCCCCCAGGCCCGAGCCCGAGAGCGCGGCGCGGATGCGCGCGAGCCGGTAGTCGTGCAGGCGCCGGAAGTTGATCCGCTCCTCGAAGTCGACCTGCGTGTGGCCCGGCGACTGCAACGGCCGGTCCCAGCGGTGATG
>Ga0315278_10000492_pt1 | contig 34781 bp, 29 predicted proteins | sample YL17G06_0_MG_FD_203880 | JGI IMG/M metagenome (GOLD analysis project Ga0315278, IMG submission 203880) | Sediment microbial communities from Yellowstone Lake, YNP, Wyoming, USA - YL17G06_0 | ecosystem: Environmental > Aquatic > Freshwater > Lake > Sediment | place: USA: Wyoming | collected... | reverse complement strand
GTCAAAACACAACAGTAACTTGTTATGGGCTAGTAACAGATACTAATGGCGTAGCAGATATACAGTATGTAAAAGGTGATCTTATAAATCGTGACACAGGTAAAGGTATGTGTCTTGCCGGGACTGGAGATCCAGCTGATAAACCAGGTAATTGTTACTATGACCATAATTGTACATATGCAGCAGTAAACAGTACGACAAGAAATTATACATGTACGTTCAGTGAATTCAGATATTACACAATGAATGCAGATTCATATGCAGTATTGAATTGGTCAGGAAGATTTTATGTAACTGATTCAACAGGAACAGTGTCAAGGCTAGAAGAAAGAACAATACTCGTTAATGACCTTAAAGCAATCGATGTAGTCGAAACATTCCTTAATTTCGGCTCAATGATACTTGGACAAAATACAGCAAATGACAGCGCAGTTAATTCAACAATTATGAACTGTGGGAATATACTAAATGTGTATTTGAATGTCTCAGGAACAAATCTTCCATGCAGCAGCCAGGGAACAATAACTGTTGGAAACTTGAAATACAATTTGACAGATGTCTCAGAATATGCAGATGATGTAGCATTGACAACAACATCAACAGACTCAGGAGCAGATGCAAAAGTTGCAATTAATGATATACCAACGACACTATGGGGAAAAACACAAATATTCTGGAAAATTGGGATCCCATCAACAGGCGTCAAAGGATTGTGTACAGGTAACATAACATTCTATGCGATTTAAACATTAAGAATTCTTTTTTCTTTTTTTATATTTTAAAATTACTTAACTTAGTTATAGTAACAACTCAGAAATCTATATAAACGTAAATGGATATCTAAATTCAAGGAGGTAGCACTAATGGACAAAACAACAATAAGTCTTTTAACAGTAATCTTTTTACTTCTATTATCAGTTTTTGTAGTATCAGCAGTACCAAAACCAGCTGAAATAGTATCAGCAGCACCAGTGACAGCAACACAGCCAACGCCAGTAACAATAACTCCATCTTCACCAATGACAGTCATGGTTCTAGGCAATGGTGCTCAAACGAGTGTAGAGGTAATATAATATGACGAACTTAAAACCAATTTTAGTAATAGCAACAATGTTTCTTGCAGTAGTAATGTTATGGCAGGTAGCATCAATAACAGGTTTCTTGACAAACGAAACAATTCCAGCAAATGTTACCATTGGGAATGTAGCACCAACTGTCGCAACAATTACCTGTGGCAGTAGCAATGTTGTCACACCAGTAGCTTGTACAAATGTAACAGTAAACTGTTGGGCAGTAATTAATGACAATAATGGAGCAAATGACATAGCAAGTGTGAAAGGCGAGCTTTACAATGGGACAGCAGGATGTACATCAGAGGACCAAGATGCATGTTATTATAGCAGCAACTGTACTGTTTTTGCAGCAGCCAATGGAACCGCAAGAAATTACACATGTAGTTTCACATTCAGGTATTTTGCATACAATGACTTGAACTGGACTGGCAGAATGAATGTAACAGATGCATCAGCTTCAGCAGCTTCTAATACAATAACGCCAGTACAAGTGCAGAATCTGTCAGCAATTGATGTCGTAGAAACTTATACATACTTTGGTTCAATAGCACTGGGCGCAACATCAGCAGAACAAACAGTAACAACAACAAACTGTGGGAACTATGTGATGAGTGTAAATGTTTCTGGAACAAATCTTCCATGTGACAGCCAAGGAACAATAACGGTCGGACAAATTAAATATAATTTGACAGCCGCACAACCATACGCAAGCAGCACAGCATTAACCACATCTTCAGTTGACACTAACTTAAATGTTGCAAGAGGAACAACAGATGCATTATCGCAGGGAAGCACTTACTGGTTATTACAAGCACCAGCAACAGGCGTCAAAGGACTTTGCGCAGGTAACATGACATTCTATGCAATACGAGGATAAGTGTATAACAAAACCTTTTTATTCTTTTATTTTTTAGTTTTATTATATGAAAGCCAGCAATTATACCATTTTTCGTTTATTGATTCTGTTTGCAGTATTAGCAATTTCTTATAATATAGTATACTGTGTTGGTATTGGTATATCCCCAACAAACATAAATTTACAACAGATACTCAGAGGAGGTTATGCTGAGACAGATATGACTCTAACAAACCCAAGCGATGAAGAAGTTGCTTATCTTGTTGAAATTAAAGGACCAGAAGCAAGCTGGTTCTCATTCAAACCAGCAACAAGCGGTATTTTACCAGCCAAAAATTCAATTGCATTTAAGGTAATAGCAGAGCCACCTTCATTTGTCCCAATTGGGAATTATTCAATTTATCTTATATTTTATGGCATACCAACATCACAAATGCAAAATACTGGCGCTGGAACAAGAATAATTGCGGGAGTGGCTGTTCCAGTTGTCATAACTATAAGTGATGTGCAGATACAACATTACTTGTTGAGAGATGTTATAACCCCGTTCTCTGAAGAATGTTATCCAATAAAAGTTTACCTTGATGTTCAAAATGATGGAAACGTAAGAGTCACGCCATCATTCCAGCTTAAGCTTTGGGACTCAAAAGGAATACTTGTAAAAGAAGTAAATTATACAGCAGAAACACTTCTTCCGACTGTGCGAGAAAAACTACCAGTTGAAATACCTTACCAGATTGAAGGAGAATACAGATGTGTGCCTCAGGGAAAATATAATGTTGAAGTTGCTGCGTATCTCGGAAATGATCTTATAAATAATGTAACAAGACCTCTCGAAGTTCTTGAACGTGGAGCAATAACATTGCGCGGAGAACTTTCCAATCTAAGCGTTCCAGCAAATGTTTCTGCAGGACAAGTAGTTAAATTAAACGCAATATTCAAAAATATCGGGGAAAAAGAAGTAAGTGCAAAATTGAAGGCAGAACTTTATCTTAATTCATCTCTTGTTGATGTTGTCCAAGGCGACGAAGTGCGTGTTTGGCCAGGAACTTCAGATACAATAACTGCGTATTTCACACCTGAACAAGCTGGAACTTATAGTATAACAGCCTGGTCAGTGTTTGAAGGTAAAACAACAAACACAATTTCATCATCAATTTATGTCGCAGAGAGACAATTACCATTGCTTGAAATTGCAATAATAGCTGTAATTGCCGCAATTGTTATCGGAATAATTGTTTGGTGGAAGAGGAATCATTAATGAGAATCTGGACAATTCTTGTCTTTTTGTTTATCATATCGAGCGCATTTGCATATCCAATAGGAATTGTTCCATCTCTTAAAACTGAATGCATTGAAGCAAATTCAACAAGCGCATTTTATATCAACTTCTATAATGGCGCAAATGAAACAAAAACATTTAATGTTTATATACAAAATTTGACATGGGCCAGTTTTAGTAATGAGACAATACTTCAATATGGAGAAATAAATGTAACTTCGAATACAACAGTCCCAATCTATGTTTATGCATTTGCTCCAGAAAATTTGTCTGAGAAAGTTTACAATGTCACTCTATATGTCTGCACTGTACCGTTGCAAAACCAAACGTTGAATTTTAGATACTGTTTACCCGGTTACTTTATACTTAATGTCGAGGATAAATGTGGAACAGAAGTTAATAACCAAACTTGGACAGATAATCTTTCTTATTTAACGTTAGGAATAATTGCCGCGGTTTCTATTTCCTTAATAGCGATATATTTAATCAGAAAAACTAAATAATTTCTTTGAGTCTAAGATATCTTATTGTAGGCACTGCCAATATTATTATTGATGCCAATAATACTATTGACCATAGCGGAACAGCCTTACCGTAAACAATTAAGAAACCAGTTAATTCAAAACCAACACTATTCTGGCCAATAATGTTTAAATTATTATCTTTAACCACCGCAGTCAAATTATAGTAACCTTCAGTCCAATTAACAAACTGTGTTTTAAATGTTGTATCATAAGTCTCACCAAGATCCAAATTTATCGAACTGTAAGATGTATTATAATATTCTTTATCTGGTCCATTTATTGAGACATAAAGATTAAGATTTTTGAATTCAACATTACCAGCATTTTTCAAGCGTACACCAAAATTTCCGTTTTCATTTAAATAATAAGCAGATTTGTCTGCAATTGGCGAAACACTAAGTTTTGGACACGGTTCTACAGCAGTTGTTAATTCTTTTTTAAGTATTGATGTTCCATTTTCGTTATAGACATTAATTATAAATTTGTAAGGTCCCTGTGCTGTGTTACACTCAACAGTTTGTATGAATTCTTCAGCTTTTAATGTCTGACCTGCGGCAAGTGCAAAATTAAACCTGAACACGCTCAATAATATTGAACTCTCTCCTAAATACATCTCAACATCAGCATAAAAGAACTTTGGAGAGTTTACTTTATTAATAATTGTAAATGGTATTGTCATATTTTCCCCAATTTTATACATACTTGGCATTGTTATATTAAATATTGAAGTTATTGGAGCGCCACCTCCTCCGCCACCACCAGCCTCGCTTGGTTTTTCACAAGCATCCCCAACTCCATCTTTGTCCGAATCTTTTTGGTCTGGGTTATACATGTTAACACAATTATCACATATATCTCCGATGCCATCAAAATCAGCATCAGACTGGTTCGGATTGTATAGATTAATACAATTATCACAGACTCTGTTAGAGAAAAATGGATTTGTAATTCCCTCTGTATAGCTATCATTATCGAAATCAGCTCTTTTACAAGTCCAGCCTGGGCCAGATGAATTAATTTTGTCACACATGTAAAATATTCTTCTTTGTGAAGTTGCTATATTGCCGTTAGTGTCAACAGTTGATGTTGTTACATAATAGATTCCGTCGCGTGCAGGAATATTGGATGGTATATCAATTGTTCCAGTACAGTTTGCAATATTCCATGAACCCATATTTGGGAATAGCGTAGAATAAATGTAGTGCGTATCATTTCTAATTGTTAGATTACATGTTGAGGAAAATGTGTTTCCTGTCGCAGTTATAAATGCAGAACTAACCCTGATTTCATCTAAGTCTTGTTTTGAAAACTTCTTAATGTCATTAAAGTACAATTGTAATGGAAATAGTTTTAATGCGAATTGTGTTGCATCGAAATAAGAGCCTGTGTTTGCAGCGCCATCAACTGCTCTTGCACTTACATTGAATAAACTGATGTCAACTGTCTGGCCAGGCAATGTTACTATACAGTCTGAATCGCTGCTTGAAATAGAAACTCCATTATAGATAAAATCACAACGACATATGCCGGAAGAATCAGCTGTTGGTATTGCCCTAAGACTTATTGGTGAGTTATAAGAAATATTTACTGGACTAGTTCCTGGCTCAATCTCAATCTTTGTTATGCTTGGCACAGAAGATTCGTATATTGTTAAAGCAATGTTTCCGTTACCTTGTCCGCTTTGAGATTGTGAAAGTATTGGGAAACTTTTGCCTCCAAGTGAACTATTATGCGGCATGTTTATTATAAGATCAAGAGTTGAGATTGGAGTTGTATTTGTTAATGTCAAAACATTATTTGTCCAATCCTTTGAAAATGAGCCAGCTGAGCTTCCTGTTAAAACAATCTGGTCTGAAGTTATGTTAAATGGAACAGGCGAAGTCGGATACTGTCCGAGAACAATCGCGATTATGCTTTGTGAAACAGGTTTGATATTTTTGAATTTGATAGTAAAGTTATCTGTATTATGGATTTTATCATTATACTGCATCTGTATGTCTCCAGCAGGATTTAGTGTTATCCAATCTGTAAATGATGGAATTGTTAAACAGGATCCAGAAGACCAAGTTTTTGCTGCACAAACTCCAACACCCCAACAGCCAGGATCAATACAATCTATTTTTCCATCCATGTCATTGTCCACGTCATCATTACAAAGAGTTGGCGTATTTTCAGTTCCACAAATTCCACCATTTGGACCAATCTGTCCTATACAAGCTGGATCCAAACAATCAGTTAGACCATTGGCATTGTTATCAAAAGAATCATTACAAATTTCTGTGCCACACCTTTGAGCGTTTGTTGTGCTACCGATTTCACCAGCACAATCTGTGTCAGCACAATCTATGCCAGAAGAAGGATTTGTGTCATATGAACCAACACCATTATCATTATCGTCGTCTCTATTATTTGCGCACGCATTCCAAGTTATGTTTTCCATAACTGAACATGGGCCACATCCAACAAATGTTGCCCAACAATCAGTATTATTAACATAAGTATTGTTCCAGGTTCCATTTCTGTCTAAGCAATCCATTCCGCCATTCAGATTTGAAGAATCAATGTCATCATCACGACCATTGTTACATAAATTGTAACTGAGATTAAAGTTAAATTCAGTAGGCACACATCTTTGGCTTTGATTTGATGGATTAATCGCCCAAGCGCAATCTGGGTCTTCGCAATCAGTGCCGGTTGAAGAATTTCGCTGATAATCATTTAAGGTATTATTCCAGAAATATTTATCGATATCATTATCTATATTATCAAAGCATCTTGACATGTTACCGAAGCTTTCAATCGAAGGACAGTTTGGTGCGCCATGGCAGTCATAATCATCGCAATCAGCACCAATATTTGTCGCATAACCTGCACGTAGACTTGAGTAAACAAATCTATCAAAATCATTGTCAATACCATCGCTGCACCAACTTATATTATTATTTTCGAATTTAGGACAAGGATAAAGAATTGTTGAAATATTTCTTAAACCACGTCCCCAACATGCTGTTGTGTCATAACAGTCTTTTACTGAATCAACATCATTATCAAAATTATCTGCACAACTTGATGGAGTCGCTGAATAAAAGTTCTGACCTTCTGGAGAATCGCACATTACTATCTGTGCTCCAACAATATAATATTTTGCAACAGTTCCATTCGGAAGAACGTATCCACCAACATGGTTATTGCAATTCGGGTCCGCACAATCAACAAGACCATCTGCATCATTATCAAAATTATCCCAACAAACTGTTTCAGAAGATTCGCAATATATTGGGTCTCCAATTTGCGTTATTCCTATCTGTTTGCCAATACAATCTAAGTCTGCACAATCAAGGTTATCATAATTTAAATCATTATCAATCCCATCATTGCATGCTTGGTCAGCAGTTTTCTGAGTTCCAGTTATATAATGGGTTGTGACATGCTGAAGTCTTGTGTCATTCTCAAAAATGTTTTCTGGACCAATCGCATCCACGAAAAATGAAAAGTTCGAATTACCCTGGCCGCTTCCGACAAAAACATCAAGATTCATCAAGTATGCAACTTGGCTTGGACTTGTAAGTAAGGTAGACATTACCATCTCTAAATTTCCGGAGAATGTTTGTGTACTTGATGCATTCTGCTTGGAAGAAGCTGTAAATGTATAGAATGGCGGTCCATCTGACGGTAAAATCCATTTGTACGCTAATGGATTCGGACCATAAATCGAAGTTGATGGATTTGAAATTGTAAATGCGGTTGATGTAATATTTTTTACTGTAACAAAAGTAATCTCTGGAGTTGTAATCAATCGCTCAACCTTTACTTTAAAGTAACCAGTTGGCGAAGCTAATTGAGTATACCAAACATTTGCTCCACCAACGCTGAATGCACAAATATTACCTGTGCAGTTTGTTGATGGAAGCGCAAGCGTACCTATTGATTTTATCGAAAATGTTCCAAGTTTTGGTCCGAGCTCTGGAGCATGACCACATGATGGAAAGAAGATTGTTTTACAATCGCTATCAGCGCAATCAGTTAAACCATCCGCGTCATTATCGATTTCATCATTACATATCCCTTCGAAATAATGCGCACCACTGTACTTGTAAACAGCAAATAATATGTCTAAATCTGTCGCATCATCATGGCTGAAATATGATCTTGCTGCTGCTGTTTTTGAGATGTACGCATTTGCTGCGTCATTTGACTTGTATAACCCACCAGAAATAAAGTACCATAAATCTGACTTTACATAAATTGGGTAGTCCTGTATATTTACTGCAACTGCACTATCATTTCGTTCTAATTCACAATAATTAACATACCAGCTTGTTTCATATGCACCAGAAGAATCTCCTGGCTGAATCGTATAATTAAGAAATTCAGTAGAATTAGTAACATTAGAAGCAAATGTTTTATTAGTATAAGCCTTTGAGCCATCAGACTTTACAATTTCGCAGAAAATCTTATCATCTGTTTGCGCAGTTAAATTTGGCAAAACAATAGTTGTTGTGTTAAGTGTCACAGGCAATAGATATGTTCCAGTTAATTCGTAAAGTCCTTCGGAATAATTTACATCAAGAGGAGATATTACAGTGATATTTTTTTCAGCTCTCAATTTAACACCCAAACAATCTGTGTAAGTTATGTTCAGCGCAGGATAATACTGTCCAGACATCAATGAAGAGCGAATTATGTATGCACCTTGTGCGAAATCACTTAGATTTACAGTATAATTTGTAGAAAAATAGCTGCTACTTAGGATAGACACATTTTCAACACCTATAACTTTGACTAAGTTATAGTCTAAATCATAAACTTCTGTAACAAAAACTAGGTTTATTGATTCTGAATCATAATTTTGGATAGACGTATTGATTTGCGCAACTTCGTTAGGTTCGTAAGAATCTTTATCAGAAGTAACATTAAGAGTCGCATTCCAGCAAAGAACCTGAACAGAGACGTTGACGTCTGAATATGCTATAGAAACGAGCAACAAAGCAACTAAAAGTGTAGTGAAAATATAATATTTCATGTTTAATTATAACTGTGTTTGTGTTAAATTCTTTTCTGAGTGTGGTCAAATCTTTTACCCTTAAATGTAATCACTTTTTAGGGACATCAATAGCAAGGTTTAAAAGTGGGCAATTGTTTAAAAGATATATGAAAAAGTTGATGCTGATGGTGATAACAAGTTTATTCTTATTTAGTATAGCTTTTGCATCTAATGGACAGTATACTGCAATAAAAATGGCAGGAGATAGTATGTGGCCAACACTAAAAGACGGGGAAACAAAATTCTGCTATACCAAAGATAGCTATGTCCCAGGCGATATTGTGGCTTTTAGTAATGGAAGTGACTTGGTTGGGCATAGAATTGTTGGAAATATATTTGGCAAATTGATTACAAAAGGCGACAATAACCCGATTTTTGATCTTAATCTACTTGATTCAAATGACATAATCTGCGCAATAAGTTAATATTTATATTAGAATTCTATAATTATTAAAATATGGAAACAAAAACTCAACTATTTGTACTGATAATTGTTGCTGTGTTCTTCATAGCAATTCTTGCGACAAGTAGGACATCATTATTGACAGGAATTGATGTGGACTTGTCAGGGATAATGCCTAATTGGGAGCAGTATTGGGAGAATTTTGTGGCAATCCAAGTTAATTCCTCAGTTCAAGAAGTTTCTGTTAATCTTACTTTTGGCAAACACAAATCAGAAGTCTGTGAGCAGGCAATATACCTAACTGATGGAAATCAAAGTTTGGTGTATAACCTAAGTGACAAGAAACATGATGAAAAAAAGTTTTGTGATAGCGCTGTTGTTAAATGGAAGAACAAAATCTATGATGAAACTCTGAAGAAACCAAGAATGACCGTATACTATCTTTATTTTGGCCCAGTAAAACAAATGCCAACGACTATACCAATAGTTCCAATTGGTGGCACACCAGTTTCTGTTTATGTTGAGTCAAATGAAACAGTTAAATCATATATCACTGATTCACAAAATAATCCGATTGAAGCAAATATTACATTCTATTCAGAAGAATGGGCAAATCTAACTTGGTCAACTGATATGAACCAATCTATGCCATATGGAATGTTTGATGTCAATATGAGTATTGGCGATATGTATGTAGAATTAGATGATGCAATAATAACTAATGATACAATAACACTGATTAAGATTGATAATTTAGATCTTAATTCAACAGGTTCAGAAAATCTTACTTGGACAAAATTGTTTTCATTTAGTCCAATGGTTGATTTCATTGCTGGAATAATAAAAACAACAGCAACTGGCGAGCAATTGTGGAAATGTATAAACTGGAGCTCTGGAAATTGTGATAATTGGACGTTTATTCAAAACTTAACTTCTGAAGAAATATACAATATAACTATAACACCAACAGATCCCGTTTTTGGAGAAACTATACAAACAAACATAACGAATTTAACGACCCCGCTTGGAGAGCCAATTAATGTCAGCGGAATAATAAAAACAAAAATAACCTTTAGCAAATATACATATCAAGATGTCTCAGATGATACGTTATTCTTATTGATGTACCCGAATAATTCAAATCAAGAAATAACAGTTATGGTGTTTCCAGACAAAGTTTACCAATATGAGTCTTCAGAACTTAAACAAAATGATATATTTAATATGATTGATCTTTGGGGCGCACATATAAATTATATTGAAGCAGAAATTGTTCCAATAGAGCCACAATTAATACCGTTTGAAGGGCATGCCCTTTATCATTCTCAGGAAGGATTTCCAATGAATAGGAATAGTTATACAAATAATACTTATGAGCTTGTTAGAATATTTAATTTCGCACTTCTCAAATAATTATTTAACGATTGTAATATTAGAGTTTGTGTCGCCATGTTCGCCAGGGCCATAAGCTATTCTTCTTCCTATCGCTAACCAATCAAATGTTGCGTCATTTGGACAGTCCCCATAAATTTTTACAGTAAAACCGTTCATTGATTTTTCTTCAACATATAGACCAGAACATTTCTCAGTTGGAGTAATCAAAACACGCACAGGAACTTTGTCAGATAGACTTTCATTGAACGGGTAATCAAATTCAACTTTTGCTATACCCTCTTTAAGTTGACCACTTCCAGAAACGGTTAACTCGACAGTTGGTGATTCAACTGCATAATAAGTTTCTAGCAGCCCACGAGATGTATTGAAAATGCCAGATTTGGTGCCAGTTATCAAATAATAACCAGTGCTGTTAAAAGTCCATAAAGCCCCACCTGTAACTCCAAATCGCACACAGTTTGTGCTATCATTTGCACATTCCACATAAATTCCATAACTACTATTTTCTGTTGTGCTGAAGTTTCCAGCGGCCCCATCTGCAATTGTAGTAACAGCTTTTAAATTATTTATTTGATCGACGTCTAAAGTACCATTAATAATTGCACTGCCATTTACATGCAATAATGCTAATGGAACTGATACACCATCTATTAAGCCAATGCCGACAGCAGCAGGACCACCCAAGTCACTTGCATTAGGAGCAATAATGAAATCAAAAACTGCTGGAGCACTTGTATCAGATGCCGTACTATGAAATATTCTGAAGACGTCATCCCCAGTTATACCTATAGCCCAAGCAGAATTAACATATGCAGGCCAGAACAAAGTTCCGCTTGTGGGTAAACTAATGCTTTTATACCAGTATCCTGTTGTGAAATAATCATCTCCTGTTGTATATATTGTACCGGTTGTAGTTAATGTCGAACCAAGTGTTGTTGGGCCAGTTATGCTAGCGTTACCAATAACCGAGAGCACATTAGTTGGGGTGGTTGTTCCAATACCAACAAGCCCCTGGTTTATGTATATGGTATTTCCAAAACTAGATGGACTGAATATAATCATTGAACTTGTGCCACCAATGTCCAGTGCTTTCACGAAATAGCATGTTCCATCAGTATAACATTCATATAGATTACCGGCTTGATCACCAATCCAAAGGTAGCCATTATAAACTGCCATCGCGGATAAATTATAATCAGTGTACAAAGAGCAACCTTTATTTTGACAGTATCTATAACCCTTTGCGCCATGATCTGTGCAGCTGCCAGCAGTATTACACATAGATAAATCTCTACCATTTCCAATCCACAAGTTGTTATTGAAAGTAACCATAGTCAGTATGGTGTTGGCATTGTTTCCATGATTTGTACAGCTTCCAGAAGAATTACATGAATCAAGATCACCATTATTCTTACCCAACCATAATTGTCCGTTAAATACAGCCATTGAAGTTATTGCGTTCCCTTTATCGCCGTAATCTGTGCAGATTCCAGAAGAATCACATGCATAGACGTTACCGCTTTGTGCGCCAAGCCATAATTTTCCATTAAACACAGCTATAAAATTTATCCCATCTGCTTTGCTGCCATGATTAGTACAAGTTCCGGAAGAATCGCATGAATAAAGATTACCAGTAGAATTATCACCAAGCCATAATTTGTTATCATATACTGCTGATGCCTTTAATGACGTGCCTATAGCGCCATAATAAGAACAAGTGCCACCATTATCACAAGAAAATAAAATACCGTCACCTTCTGCAAGCCATAATCTTCCCTCAAATATAGACATTGAGTTTATGCTGCCGCTTGTGGCGCCATGGTTTAAAATTTGTTTTGATGGGTTAATTGAATAAATATAACCTATATCATCACCAATCCAAAGGTCACTTGGTATTGAACCATAGATTATATCATTTATCTGTAGACCATCACTTTTTATTGGACCTTTAGCTGAGATACTTCCAAAAACATCAAGTGTTTCATTTGGGAAAGATGTTCCTATACCAACGGGTTCTGTTGGAGTTATAGAAGTTATTTTACTGCTGTAATCCATCCAGCCACCACCGCTAAAAGAATAAGGCGAAGAAGTCAAGCGCTGTCTCGGAGTAAGCGTTTCCCATCCAGATCCATTGTATATTTTGGTTTCAAGCCAATAAGAATCATTAAATGGAAGAGTTAATGCAGTATAACTCCCAAGATAAACATTGTAAGTGCCAATTGATACAGCAACAGTTTGGTTTTCGTACCATAATGGATCGCCATTAGTCTCTACATTGTAAATCGAAAAGTTCATTTGATAATTTCCATTTAGAGCAGCACCGGTTGTAGAGTTTGTAAGCTTACCCTGTAGCGAAATAAGTTGAGGAATGGACGCCCAAGCACTACCAAGAATAAATAATGACAATATGACAATTATTATTGGTTTATTCATCATTTCACCTTAAAAAAGCATTTAAGCTTACTTTAATTAATAATTAATAGTTTAAATATTTTAGTTGGTATGGTAGCGGCTCAGAAAATTTCACAAAATAGGAGATCTATGTATAAAGCAACAATAATAGTCCTAAGTGTGATCATATGTCTCATACTTTTAGAAAAATTTACTCCTGTATTTACCTATGGCACGATAGAGGTTCTTACAAAACTCAAAACACATCCAGAGATACAAAAATATGAAAACTACAGCATAGAAATTGCTGTTTTGACAAAAGGGGATTTGGCAGATCTATCAGCGAAACAGCCAGTAGTTTATGCAGGCCTAATACCAGGATTTTATCAAATAATATTTTTTTCTTCAACAGACAAACTTTTGGTGATATATGACTATCAAAATGATAAGATTGTACGAATGTTTCAAATAAATTATCTTTAAGGTGTAATATGAAATTAGCAATATTCGCATTTGCTGTTATATTATTAGTGATCTCAGTAGCGGTTGCAACAAGCCAGTCAAGTAACAGTTATAATGTTACAAGTTTGATTAACAGCGGAGGAAATAATTCAACTTCACAAAGCTATAATGCGTCGCAATCATCCATTGGACAGACAATAATAAATAAATCAGCATCACAATCTTATGTATCTGACTTTGGTAGCTCACAGTTATCTGGGGAAAATACAGCGCCAACAGTTACTGCGGTGTTAAATTTAGGTTCTGCAATAACGTTAGCAGCTTGCGATAATGTTACAGTTATATGCAATGGCACAATTGATGATCCAGACGGTTATGCGAATATTGCGTCTGCAAGTGCTGTTCTATATCATTCATCTTCAACACCTGGAGCAGCAGATAATCCAAATACACATTATACTAATTCCAGCTGTGGACTTCTGGGTGGTTATGCAACAACAAAAAAGGATTACACATGTACATCTAATATGACTTATTATGCAAATAATGGTACATGGACTTGTAATGTGACTGCAACAGATTATGCTAGTGCCACAGCAACAGCCATAAATAACCAAACATTAAATGCATTGAAAGCAATCAATACTTACGAAAATTCTGTAAATTTTGGTTCTTTAGCACCACTGGATATTTCAACACCAAATAAAAATGTGACTGTACAAAATTGCGGAAACATACCATTTTATCTTTATTTAAGCGGAACAAGTATGACATGCGATATAGTTGGAAGCATTAGTTATCATTATATACGCTATGATACAGCCAATTATACTGCAACATATGATGAATTATTTCCACTTGTAGAAACACCCGTTAACACGAATTTAAACATTATTGATACAACCACAGGAACAAATAGCACTGGAAAAACATACTGGTCTGTAAAAATACCAGTTGGCACCAAAGGCATATGTTCAGGAAATATCACTTTCTTAGCAACGTAAAGCAAAACTTTTAAAATGAAACTTTCTTTAATTTTTCTGCAGGCATAGCTGGGGAGTTAGCTGTTCCCTGTAACTGCAAATCAGCTTTAGGCAGAGTGAGTCCAAGGGGCGACTTATTGGTTTACCAGTAAGTTTATGTCGTATCTGCGAAACCTCGCCTTAAGGGACATGTTATTCTGCGAACCGTGTCAGGGCCGGAAGGCAGCAGCACTAAGCAAAATAGCACGTGCTCTTAAGATACGGGGTGGAGAAAAGACGTAGAGACTGCTGATGGGTCAGTATTTCCACCTTTGGACGTGCCTGCATTTAACTCTTTAAAAAAGAGTTAACAGAAAAACTGCCGGGATGGCCCAATCTGGCAAGGCGCAAGGTTGCTAACCTTGTTTTCCGTAAGGAATTTCTGGGTTCAAATCCCAGTCCCGGCGTTTAATTTATAAAATAAGAAAAATTTGTTTCAATGCGGGCCCGTAGTCTAGTGGTTATGACGTCTGCTTGACGTGCAGAAGGTCCCCGGTTCGAATCCGGGCGGGCCCATTTATTTTTTCTCGTTAGGCAATTTAATAGTTAGAATTTGTGATTCGCCAAGCGCATTTACTGTTACGCCGTACATTGTTGCTGCTTCTGAAGTTATGTTATCATTGTGGGAGATTACTATAAATTGTGCTGTGCTTGAAAGCTCTGTTAATAATTTACCTAAGTGCGCTGAGTTTTCTTTGTCAAGTGCAGCATCAATTTCGTCGAATATGTAGAATGGAGACGGTTTATAGCTATGAATTGCGAGTATGAACGCAATTGTAGTTAATGTTTTCTGTCCGCCAGACATAGCCCTCAAAGAAACCATAGGATTTCCAGCAAATCTTGCTACAAGATCCATACCTGCTTCGAATGGATTTTCAGGATTTTCTAAAGTAATCTTTCCTTCACCCCCAGGAGCCAATACTTCAAAATTGTATGAAAAGTATTTTGCAATATTTTCAAATGCTTCCATGAATGACTCCTTTTTTTGAGTTTCAACTTCATTCATTGCATTAAGTATACTATTTTTTTCAGTATCGAGCTTATCTACGCGCTCTTTTAGAGTGTTATATTCTGTTTCAGTTTCTTTATAGCTATCGAGAGCACGCATGTTTACTGGACCAAAATTTGTATGTTTTATTTGAAGCTCAGTAATCTCTCGTTCAATTTTTTCTAAGTTTTCTTTAACTTCCTTTAATTCTATTTCTTTGTATTCTTCAAGACCAATGATCCTACTTTCTATCTTTGCTTTCAATTCGTTTATTTTGATTTCAAATGCTTGAGATTCATCTCGTAACTTAGATATTATATTTTCAATTCCAACCTTTTTTATTTCATTATTTTGAATTGTTTCATTCATTTTCTTACGAGTTTCAAATAATTGTCTAAGTTTTTCCAGGACTTTTTTCTCTTCTTTATCAATTTCACCCAGACTCTTGTCTACAACAATAGCTTCTTTTTTGTCTTCATCAAGACTATCAGTGAATAATGTGATTTCTTTTTCTAATTGTTTCAATACACCTTGTGTTTGCCCTATTTCACCATTAGTTATCCTTGTCTGTATACCATCACCATTAATTTGAGAAGATAATTTATTTGCTTCAGCGCGTTCTTTTTCCAATTCTTCCTTTAATTTGCTTAACAATGCCTCATCAACTTTTTTAGGAAGTGATTCCATCTCAGATTTTATAGACTCGCGTTCGTGTTTCTTTTCTTCAATCTCCTTCTTTAGTTTTTCATATTTAGATTTATCAATATTAATTTCTCTTATTTTAGACATAAAACCGTTTTCTTTAGTTCTTAAATTGAATATTTCTTCGGATAGCTTAGCGTGTTCAGAATCATGTGACGTTATTTTATTTCCTAAATTTTTTAATTCTAACTTTAGTTTTTCTATTTGTTCTTCTATATCCGTTTCTTTGAATTCTGAAATTTCTTGTTTGCGATAGCCTCCAGTCATTGCACCACTTTTGTCAATCAAGTCCCCGCCTAATGTGACCATACGTATTTTGTTTATGCCTACTTTTTTAGCGGTTTCAATGTCTTCTACAACCAACGTATTTGCGAACACATATCTGAATACGTTTTCATATTTTTTATTGAATTTTATTAAATCGATTGCAAAACCTATAACACCACTAATTTCTTTCAGTTTTTCATCAATTTCAAATTTCTTGGGTTTTAATCTTGATAAGGGTAAGAATGTAGCATAACCACGTTTTTCGCGTTTTAAATAGTTGATACAATCTTTCGCAACATCTTCATCGTCAACAACAATAGAATTTACTTTATTTCCGCCAGCCACCTTTAATGGCAATGCATATTTATCATCAACTTTTCCAAGACTAGACACCAAACCATGGATTCCACTTATCTTATTTTGGGATTTAAGCTCAATAATTGTTCTTACACCATGTTTCAATAAGTTTAGTATAGCTTCTCGTCTGCCTTCAAGATGGTGCATGTTTTTAGAAAGCTTAGCATGATTTTCACGCAATTCGCCTAAAGCAAGCGAAACACCAGCATCGGCTTCTAATCTTTCTTTCAATTCTCGTTGTAGTTTTTCAACCTCTTTTTTGTGCAGTTCAACCTCGTGTTTTTCCCGTATGTCTTCTTCAAAATCATATAATTCTCGATCTTTTTCCCCAAGTTCTCTTTCTATAGAAAATATTTTTGATAATAATGAAAGCCGCTCCTTATCTAAGTTTTTCAGTTTTTCTAATTTTTCTTCATCAAAAACTATCTTTTTGTTTAATTCTTCATATTGTTTAGTGGTTTCCTTGATGGATTTATCAAAATTTACAACATTTTGTTTATTAGTTTCTATCTGTTGGATAAGAGTCTTTTTTCTTTCAACATTTTTTCTAAGGCTTTCTTCAGCAGTTTTTATAGAGATTTTAAGTTCACCTTGGCGCACTTTTAAATCCTGAATTTTATGGCTTAATTCAATCTGTTCTTTTTCACCTTTTTCATCAATTTCACCACTTATTTTTACAATCTCTTCATTTATTCTAAGTGTTTCAGAAGTTAGTTTATTTCTTTTTTCGGATTCAACAGTTATTTCTTTTTGTTTTGATTCAAGCTTCTTATTTTCTTTGGTTAATTCTTCTTCAAAACCTTCGTTTTCTTTGAATAATTTACTTGCCTTTTTGAATTTTAATTGATATTCGATTTTTGCAAATTCTTCTGCTTGGTCTTTTTCCTTTTGCAGATTTTCCATGAATTTCAATTTTTCATTTAGATGGATTCTCGCATCTCTTATGGCTTGTTCAACTTTGTCAATTTCAAGCATACATTTATGCTTTTTATCTTCAAATGCTGCAACTCCACTTATATCCTCAATAATCAACCTTTTTTCTTCAGGAGAATAATCAATGAATTTTTGTATTTCGCCCTGGAGAACTATATTAAAACCATCAGTATCAATATTTGCATTTAATAAAAGATTTCTTACATAATCCATGACTTCACGTTTTCCATTTACACGGAAAACGCTTGAGCCTTCTTTACTGACTTTCCTGCTTATTTTTACAACATCATCATCAATTGGCATTGCCCTATTTGTATTATCGATTTCAATAGTTACTTTCGCAGAATCGCTTGGGGGAAGTTTTTTGCTTCCGCTGAAAACAAGGTCGCTTAAACGTGCTGCTCTCAGGTCTTTTTTTGAACTTTTACCAAGAACGAAAGTGATAGCTTCAAGAACATTGCTTTTTCCAGAACCATTAGGTCCTACAATAAGTGTTAAACCGTTTGGTATAGGGATTTCTTTCTTATTATGGAATGATTTAAATCCAAGGATTTCAAGCTTTTTTATTTCATTCATCACTTAGTAGAAGTCAGTTTAAAACATATAAATCTTAGGAACTTTATATTTATAGGTAAAAATGGAACGAAATCAGATAGATAGGTATACTATTTTATCAGATGGAATAAAGGTGGAGGTGTCTGTATACAAGGATCCCTCTAAATTTGTGCCCACATATGAGATACATATACCTAAATTAGAGGATGCAACTACAGCACTTCTTGAGGATACTAGAGATAAAATAATTACTACCGTTCCAATAAAAATAGAAACTCTTAGGGATCCAGCTTCGCTCGCTATTTTAAGAGTTAAAATAAAGGAAATCGCGCGCGGGATAATAAAGAAAACAATACCAGAGATACCCGAAAACGTGCTTGATTATGCAGTTGTTGTATTAGCGAATGAAATGCTTGGACTGGGCTCAATTGAATTTCTTCTTGATGATGAAGGGCTAGAAGAAGTTGTAATTAATAATAGCAAAACCGCCATTTGGGTTTATCATAAGAAACACGGATGGCTTGAAACAAATGTAGTTGTTCCAAGCGAAGAACAAATCGAAAATTATTCTTCTATTGTTGGTAGACGCGTAGGCAGACAAATCAATATTTTAACTCCATTAATGGATGCACATCTGTTATCTGGGGACCGTGTAAATGCAACACTATTCCCAATATCCTCATTTGGTAACACATTAACAATAAGAAAATTCAGACGCGAGCCTTGGACTGTTACTGATTTGATTCAGAACAATACATTGAATCCAGAGATCGCGAGTTTCTTTTGGCTTTGTATGCAGTATGAGCTTAGCATGATAATAGGTGGCGGGACTGCATCAGGAAAAACAACAATGCTTAATGTTTTGATGCCCTTCATACCACCGAATGAACGAGTAATCTCAATTGAAGACACAAGAGAACTTAATCTTCCAGACTTTTTGCATTGGGTCCCATTAACAACAAGAGAATCTAATCCTGAAGGCAAAGGAGAAGTAAACATGCTCGACTTATTGATTAATTCATTAAGAATGAGACCAGACAGACTTGTTGTTGGCGAGATAAGGAGACAGCCAGAAGCAGAAGTATTATTTGAAGCGCTTAACACAGGACATTCTGTTTATTCAACATTACATGCAAATACTGCAGAAGAAGCATTCAGAAGACTTGTTTCCCCACCAATATCTCTACCAGAAGAACTTGTACTTTCATTGCCGCTGTTATCAATAATGTTTAGACATAGGAAATTGAGAATAAGAAGAGTTTTCGAAGTTTCAGAATTAATAGGTGAAAAAGAAAAAGGCAAAGCAAACATGCATAATATCTACCATTGGGATGTGCGTTCAGACAAGGCAAAAAAGACAGCCGATTCAATAAGATCTTTTAGCGAATTGAACATGTTTACAGGCATGACTCCAGCAGAATTACAAAGTGATATGAAAGAAAAAGAAGGGATATTGAAGTGGATGGTCAAAAATAAGATTAATACAGTTAATACTGTTGGGAGAGTTGTAAGCGAGTATTATACTGATAAAGAAAACTTTTTTAAAACAATTAATCAAAAACAAGATGTAGAAAGAATATTGGGTAAATTCATATCAGAGTTGAAAAAATGATAAAGATGCTTCCATTTTCACCGTTTCCAATTAGTTTTGCTAAAAGGTTTTCTGTCATATTCACATATCCTGCGTTCACAGCCTCGAAATTTATGCCACATCTTAAAAATGAACTGTCCCAGGCAGAAATAAATCTTACCACAAAAGAATATATCTCAATTGCGATGACTTCAGCGTTCTTCATGGCAATTATAATTTTCATTTTAACTTTTTTCTTAGGTACGTTCACTGCGCCAGTCAACACCGCAGCAGGAATAGGCTTAGTTATGGGAGTCACAATTTATTTCACAATTTATTTTTATGCGATGTTTTATCCACATGTACTAATACAAAAGAAAGTAAAATTTCTTGAAAGAGACCTTTTATTCGCATTAAAATATATACTAATCAAAATAAAATCTGGAATCCCGTTATATGATGCAATGGTGGGCATTGCTCAAGGAGGCTATGGCGAAGTTTCTAATGAATTCAAAAAAGCTATAAGAGAAATTGCAACAGGAACAGAAGAAGTTATTGCTCTTGAACATATGGCACTAAGAGCACCATCAACATTTTTCAGGCGCACAATTTGGCAGATAACAAACAATTTGCGTGCAGGTTCTGACATAAGCAAAATACTTGAATCGATAACCTCAACGCTTGTACGGGAACAGAAAATTTTAATAAGGAAATATGGTTCAGAACTCAATCCAATAATTCTCATGTATATGATGTTTTCAATAATAATACCAAGCTTGGGCGTTACTGTTTTGATAGTAATGAGCTCATTTTCAGGCCTAACGGTTCCTATTTATGTATTTTATATGATACCTATTGCTGTGTTTATAGCGCAAATATTTTTCATGCGCATAATAAGAGACAAGAAACCAATGTTAAGTTTGTCCGGTGGTTAATTTGGATATAAATCTAGAGTTAGGGAGAATAATTGCAAAAAAAAGCATAAGTAGTGTGAAGAAGAGTCTGACATATGCTAATCTCAAAATTAATCCGTATGTGTGGGTTGGTTTAAACTTAAATCTTGCAATCATTATCATGATTGTAGTAAATTTCGCAGTTTACTATCTGACGCAAAATCCATTTTATGTTTTAATCTCTTTAATTTTAGTTCCAGCAATGTATTATATGGTTATTTCAACAATGCTTTCTATTTTATCAGACCAAAGAGCAAGATTTGTGGAAGAAACATTACCAGACGCACTTTTACTTATGTCATCTAATCTAAGAAGCGGATTGGCTACTGATGAAGCCATAATGTTAAGCTCAAGACCAGAATTCGGATTTCTTGCAGATAAATTAAAAGAAGTTGGTGAAAGAGTAGCAACTGGAGAGACAATTGAATCTGCATTCATGAAACTATCAGAAGGAATAGACTCTCCAATCTTAGAAAAAACAGTAAACTTGGTTGTTGAAGGGATTCAATCTGGTGGGGAGATGGCAACGCTTCTTGAAGAAACAGCAACAGACATAAGAGATAATGATCTTTTACAAAGAGAAATCCGTTCAGTTATCTTAGTTTATGCATTGTTCATATTTATAGCAGCAGTAGTTACAGCGCCAATTCTTTATGCTATCTCTACACATCTTGCAGGAGCGCTTTCAAGGCTAAGCGGAGCGATATCTGTGGCGTTTTTGACAAGAGGGGCACCAACATTAAAAATTGTTCCGAGCGAGATATCCCCAGACTTTTTGCTTGAGTTTTCCTATGTGAATCTAATAATCACTGCAGTATTCGGAGCATTAATGGTGGCGCTAATAACAAGGGGAAATGAGAAGTATGGAATAAGGTATATACCATTATTTGTAGCAGTTTCAATGATAATATTCCTTATTGTCAGGTATCTTGTTTCAGGATTCTTCGGTTCGATAAGAATTTAAATAAGGCAATATTATTGTGTAAATAGAAAGAGGTGGTATTATTGAGTAGAAAGGCACAAACAGCATTGGAATACCTTATGACCTATGGTTGGGCAATTCTCATAATCATTATTGTCGGCTCAGCACTTTATGCATTAGGTGTGTTTAGCCCAGGAACATTTACAGGGAAGAGGTCAACAGGATTCACACAATTCCAGATGATTGACTTTAAAGCAGATACAAATGAAACATTAACAATATTCATCGGTAACAGGCTTGGAAAAACAGTAACACTGAATGAGATTACTGCATCATACAAAACTGATCAGTGTAATGAAACTGTAAACGATAACTTTGGTCCAAATGCGCAAGAACAATATCATGTATACTGCAATGGTATCTGGGGCACAATGGATTCAAAAGCATCTTATTCAATCGAAGTGGCAATCAATTTCACAGACCCAGATTCAGGACTTTGGCACTTTGATACAGGCACATTATTTGGAGTTGTAGAATAAATTTATTCTTTTATTTTTTTATCATTATTGTTTTACCAACAGCAGGGTAATCTATGTCTATCAGATTATGTTCAAAAAGAATCTGTGCCCAATTCTCGACTTCTTCTCTTTTTACATTGAGTTTAACAGCAGCTTCATTTGTTGAAATTTTGCCGTTCTTAGAAATTAAATTATAAAGCTCATCAATTTTTGTTTCAATAAGATCGCCTTTAGCTGAGATTCTTTTGATTTCTGGTATAACTAAGGTGGGTTTTATAGGACGAGATTTTTTCTCACTTAAAAGGATTCCAATTAATGATTTTTCTCCTTTTTTGATGTTTTCTACAAAATCCTTTGCTGTGTTAGCATTAGATTTATTCTTGAATAATCGAAATTTAATTTTCGGGGGTTTAGGAAGCTTAATTGTAGGTTTTCTTTTAACATATTTTAGCTTCTTTTTTGCCATACCTTTTATAAGAATTGTTTGTTTAAAATACTTTTACAATGTCTATGTATAACTTTTAAGTGGTGTTTACGCTAAAAGCAATAATTATATTTACAGATTAATTAGAATAAATCATGAAAATCGCACTTAAATTAAGTATAATTGCTGTTTTAGCTATTTTTTGTATGCCTTTGGTATTTGCAGCGCAGGCAGACGCAGTAACACTGTACAAAGATGTTACTAATCCAATCTGGATGGTTAACAAAGAGGGAATACAATATTTTGTATTTTGGAATCACGGTTCGCAATACATTAATCTAACCCGCATTACATTTGATTTTAATGCATCAGCAATGGTAAATTCTATACTTAAATCAGAATTAGGAAATGATAAAGTTACATATTTAGATGTAACAGCAAATACTTCTTTTAATCAAACAGGTACGGATAAAATAATAGTTAATTTAACTACTCCAATAACCATAGAACCCCAAGGTTATGCAGAATGGGTATTGACATTCAAAGGCGCTTCCCAGCCAGCACAGGACAATCTTACTGCAATTATAAATGCGTCATTTACTGATGGTTCAAACTTTACTAAAAGATTTTTTCTAAATATCAAATCTCCAACTATTTGTATATCTACAGCATACAAAATTCTTGGGTTATACAACAAATTTACAGAAGCATCAGGCGCAAATAATACTATACAGAACGGAACAACTTACACATTTGTGTTTAACACATCAGAATTTTCAAATCACAATTTCGAAGGAAATGCAACAATAAAATTTTCACAGCCATTTACTAATATAACTGCTGTAAGCGGTGGTACTGTTGTACCTATCTGTTCAGGAAATTCATGTAACTGTACTACACCCGGACGTGGCATTAGTGGAAGCTCATTTACATGTCATGTTAATGTTACAATACCACAATTAGTCAATAACTTAGATTATACAATGAATGTTACATTTGCTGGCCCCACAAGCGTATACACAGTATCAGAATTATTGCTCAGACCAAATCCACCACCATTGCAGATACATAGCTGTAATATTTCATCAAGGAATTTTGAATTACCAGGTAGCACAACAATATCTTCCAATGTTACACCCTCATTTTTAACAACATCAGTGCAAGCATTAATAACTGGTCCAGAAAATGTGAATTTAACATTGAACGGCGGCCCAATTTATAGCAATGTGTATACGCCAACATTGAATGGAACATATAATGTTACCATAAAAGCAAATTATTATCTGGGCAATTCAGCGACTCTAAATTGCGGATCATTTAATGTAACTGCCCCAACGCAACCATTAGTAATCCATAACTGTACTATAAGCCCAACAACATTTGAATTGCCAAATAATACAAATATAACTGCTTATGTAACTCCACCAAGTTTAGTAACTTCCGTAAAAGCTGAAATAACTGGACCTTCAAATGCTATAATAAATCTAAATCCCCCAGGGCCAAGTTATAGTAATCTGTATACGCCAGTAATTGAAGGCACTTATAATGTTCTTATCAAAGCAAATGATAGCAGAGGGAATTCTAAAAATCTTAGCTGCAGCCAGTTCACAGCAAGCGCCCCAATAATCCCACCACCTATTCACCAGTGTGAAGGAGTATATTCATTAGGGATAGCATTCCAACCATCAATTATAGACATGAACAAAACAAAAGCATTACTAGGTCTAAATTATTATTGTGCAAAAAATCTGCTTGGTTTATGGACATACAATTTTTACTTCGAGACAAAATATCTTAATGGATCTTATGTTAAATTAGACGGTGTAGATGTTAAGTATGGATTGTATCCATCACAAGGTTCTACAGTGTATGCGTTAAATAGACCATCCCTTTTAAATCGCGGCTCATATTATGAGCAAGTAATTGTGACTATAGGTGTCTGGGTGTGAGCAAAGGAATCATATTTACTATAGATGCAACGATAGCATTAGGCCTTTTTCTTGCGTCATTATTTCTTTTCTATTCATTTTTTACAGAAGATTCTGCGTTTGGTTTGAGGGGTGCAGGAATCTATACGAAAACAGACAATTATCTTTACATTGAGGAAGTAAATGAAGCATTTTCCTCGGTTTTTAATTTATACCAAAAGGGAGATAATCAAACCGCTTATGCACTTCTTGATTTAATAAGATCCCAGTTAGAATATCCAGCAAACATCAAAATGTATCTTTTTGAATTAAATAATACAACTTCAAAAATTTTTGACATTTCTCCGAACAAATTCTCTGACAAACTTGTTTTCAGAAGATATGCTTCGTATTCAATGACAGTCGGATTATTACATACTGGAACAAATGTAAACATAAGTGCACCAAGCACATATATAAACAAGATAATGAATGTTTCAGTAACTGTTACAACTACGGGCGCTACATCAGTTCAATTGCAGATTTATAATTCAACAGACATGCAGATGCCTTGGACTGTTAACCCTATAAATCTTACATTTAATGCAGGAACAACAACACAATATTTTAATGTTACAGTACCAGCAGATGCATGGGTTAATGAATACTATACCAAAGCAATTGCAACAGGCGCTTTAGTTGAAAATGGAACAGATCCATTCAATGTTTTTCGTTTTGGCGTAATTGAAATGGAAGTGGGTATATGAATAAAAAAGCTATAATTTCAACAATACTCGTTGTACAACTTATTTTATTAATATTAATCACATTTTCAACAGTAAAACTGGAAAAAGAATCTTTTGCAAATATAATAAATGTTGATAGAATTGCTGCGTTTAGACTAACTTCAACATATAATGCCATAACTGAAGATATGAACAACCTTGTTATTAAAAATGCAGACAACCAAACATTAAATCAATACATTTATTTTGTTAATTCAACATTTAATGATTATTTCAGTTCGCAAATAACATTCAACCAAACTTATCTTGCGATAAGAGACCAAGGACTTGAGATGCAGAAGGTTAAAACATGAAATCACAAAGCGCGCTTGAATTTGTTACAGTAGTCGCTATAGGATTAGCGCTTATAGCAATAAGCTCGTTTTTCGGAGCAGACTACATAACTACATACTTTGACAGTATAAACTCAATTAATGCTGAGCAAACAGTAGACAATGTTGTTGCTGCAACTAATCTAGTTTATTCGCAAGGAGTAAGTGCGCAAACAAAGACATTTGTTACAATACCCTCAAATATAATATTAAATAGGACTTACATAAGCGGAAATGAGATCAATATAGAATTTTATTATGGCAGTAACATCAAGGATGTATTTAATAATGCTGCAGTAAATATGACGGGGTCTATCCCACTTTATGGCGGCAAGTTGACATTGTATGTCAAGATGGAGCCGAATAGGACGGCAGTTATATTTGTCGATGCGCCGGTTTCATATATGTTAATAAACACATTTAATAATTCTGCACGCACGAACCCAGACAGCAACTTTACTTTGGGAGAAACAGTATATTATTCTATCTATCTTAAGGATTTTAATAATTCTGCTGTTGATTCAAATATAAATATAAAAGTCTACAAATTAGATGGGTCCCAGTTCGGTTCAACAGTTTCAACAAACACTTCTAGCGGAAACTATAATGGTAGTTTTAATTTAACTGAATCTGGATATAATGGAAAATGGATTATTTCTGTAGTTGATATGAGCAATCAAATATTTGCAACAAATATGTTTAATAAATATTAGTTCAAGTCATATTAACTTCCCAGTTAAAAGGTACCCCAGGAGTTAATAACAGAGAATTTAGCGCAGCCTGTGTTTTTATTTCAATATCTCTATTTTGTGATTGTTGTTCTTCAAATGAAGTATACTGTAAAAGTACAATTGTTAAAGCACTTATTATGATTAACAGTATAATAACGGAAAATACGAGATCAATAGAAAGCATCTGTCCCTTCATATTACATCAAACTCCCTTTCAGCATAAAAGGTTACCATAGTTATATCATTTACCTTAATCGTATAATGTCCAGCAATTGTTGGTACAAAGTTGTATGAAAAATTATTATTCATACTCTGAATTGTAATTGGATAGCCCAAAACTAGTACTCCGTTATTGTAAACTTTGAGTGATACATTATTAAAGAAATAAATTCCGTTGGTATGAACAGTTTCACTTAGATTGTATGATAGTTTATCAGTATTTATTGTTGAGATATAAACCGTCCCGTTTACATTATTTAATGAGAATTTTCCAGCGTACATGGTTATGATAGTAACATTTTGAGTTACCATTGAGCATGAGAAGAAGCCGTTAGGCCAGTCTATGTCAACATTGGATTTATTCAGTACAGTTACTGAGTATTCGTATGATGTGCCGATTTTGTAAGGTATTGATTCATTCATTGAGAATCCGCTACCGCCAATGTCAGCCGAACTTATGGCGCTTGAGACAGTGTAACAAACTTGTTTGGCAGCTTCATCCTGTATGATATTCGTATTTGCAAATGTGCTGAAACCACTTATGGCAGCGATATAAACAACTAGAAGAAACATTACGCCAATCATAAATTCAATACTTATCTGCGCTTTCATATTAATCAGTAATAGAAGGAAGTTTATTAGTTTTACATTTGTCTATGTTGGTGTTTGAAACCAAACCTTTATAAATATAAACAACTTCTAAATTTATCGTTGGTATCCGATACCCACATGGCGATAACATGATGTATGATTTGAGAAAAATAATTCAACAAAAGCACATGGAAGATATGCTCTTTATGGAGAAGCAATTGCAGATGTTCGAAGCGCTTACTGAAAAGAGAATGGAGCTTGTCCGCAAGGTACGCGAACAACAACCAACATCTATACGTGAATTAGCTACCATGTTAGAGCGCGATGTCAAAAATGTATTTGACGATGTTAAGATTCTCAACAAGATGCACATAATAACTCTTGTGAGAACTGGACGTAAAGTCCAACCAATCATTAAGAAAAAAGTGATAGTTATATCATTAGAATAGGAGTGATTAAAATGAATCCAAAACCAATTGAAAAAAGTTCGAAACTAAAGGTTGCTGAAGCAATTCAGGATGATGTAGGTAAGGGAATTGTAAGAATTGATACTGGTGTTATGAAGGAGCTAGGCATAGCCCCCGGCGATGTTGTTGAAATAATTGGTGAAAAAACAACAGTTGGCATAGTAGATAGAGCTTATCCTGCAGATTTAGGTCTTAGCATCATAAGAATGGATGGTTTAAGCAGATGGAATGCAAAATCAGGAATAGGCGAACTTGTTATAATCAAAAAAGCAACGATTAGTAAAGCTGCAAAAGTTTCTATTGCGCCAGCTCAGAAAGGGATGATGATTCAAATTGCTCCAGAGATGGTTGGTCAGGCACTTTTAGGGCGCGCAGTAGTTAAAGGAGATATAATAACTCTTGGTGGAACCAGAAGAAGAAGAAAAACATTCTCAGGAAGCCCATTTGAAGATATTTTCAGAATGATTGAGGAAGACTTACATGTTGGTTTTGGTTTGGGCGACATAAAATTTGTTGTTACAAGCACAACTCCGAAAGGGGCTGTTTTAGTTACGTCTGAGACAGACATTAATGTTTCTGCAGAAGCTGTTGAATTTGAAGAAAAGAAAGTTCCAGAAGTTTCTTATGAAGATCTTGGTGGAGTCAGAGAAGAATTAAATAAAGTCAGAGAACTTGTTGAAATTCCATTAAAGCATCCAGAGATATTTGAACGCTTGGGAGTTGAACCTCCAAAAGGAGTTCTTCTTTATGGTCCACCTGGCACTGGTAAAACTTTGATGGCTAAGGCTGTAGCAAATGAAGCAGATGCTTACTTTGTTTCAATAGCTGGGCCAGAAATAATGAGCAAGTGGGTTGGGGAAGCAGAAAAGAAGCTTAGACAATTATTTGAGGACGCAGAAAAGAATGCTCCAGCAATAATTTTCATAGATGAAATAGATGCGATTGCGACAAAACGTGAAGAGGCTGTCGGTGAAGTAGAACGAAGAGTTGTTGCGCAATTGTTGGCAATAATGGATGGAATGAAATCACGTGGAAAAGTTGTAGTGATTGCAGCAACAAACAGACCAAATGATATTGATCCTGCATTAAGAAGACCAGGAAGATTCGATCGTGAGATAGAAATTGGAGTTCCAGACAGAGCGGGAAGACTGGATATCCTTAAGATTCATACAAGAAACATGCCATTGGCAAAAGATGTTGAAATAGAAAAATTAGCAGACGTAACACATGGGTTTGTTGGAGCAGATCTTGCAGCATTAGCAAAAGAAGCAGCAATGAGTGTGATTAGAAGACTTGTTCCGGATCTAAAATGGAAGGAAGGAGAACCATTACCAAAAGAATTACTTGAAAAGTTAATTGTAACAATGAAGGACTTTAAGAATGCATTAAATTTAGTAAGACCGTCATTGCTTAGAGAAGTATTAATTGAAACGCCGAGAGTTAGTTGGGATGATGTCGGTGGACTTGAAGATGTAAAACAGAAATTAAAAGAAGCAGTTGAATGGCCAATAAAAAATCCCAAAGCATTTGTAAGAATGGGGATAAAACCGCCAAAAGGAATTTTATTAATGGGTCCACCAGGAACTGGTAAAACTCTATTAGCAAAAGCAGTAGCAAAAGAAAGCGAAGCTAACTTTATTTCAGTTAAAGGACCTGAGATAATGTCAAAATGGGTTGGTGAATCCGAAAAAGCAATCAGAGAGATATTCAGAAGAGCACGACAATCTTCACCATGCATAATATTTTTTGATGAAATTGATTCGATTGCCCCAAGAAGAAGTTCAGATACTGGTGCTAGAGTAACTGAACAAGTTATTGCACAAATGCTTACAGAAATGGATGGGCTCGAAGATTTATCCGACGTAGTAATAATTGGAGCTACAAATAGACCTGATATAGTTGACCCTGGTTTACTAAGGCCTGGAAGATTTGACAGAATTATTTTAGTTCCACCACCAGATATGGAAGCACGTGAGCAAATACTAAAAGTGCATACGAAAGGAATGCCTCTTGCAAAAAATGTAAGCATTTCAAAATTAGCAGAAGAGACAGAAGGATATTCTGGAGCTGATCTTGAAGCAGTAGCAAGAGAAGCAGGAACAATTGCCCTTAGAGAAAACATCAATGCAACAGAAGTTACAATGAAACATGTAAAAGAAGCTTTGGAAGCTGTTAGAGCAAGTGTAACAAAAGCAGACACCGATGCTTACCAGAGATTTCTAGATAAGTTTAACACAAGAAAGGCAGAAATGGTTAAAGAAATACCATACATGGGATAATTTTTAGTTTAAGTATTGACGAAAGGTTTACATCTTTCTTCAATACTTATTAGTTGTCTTTCTTGATGTAGTATATTATTTATTCTTACTACCACATCGGAAATTTTCGGTGTGCCACGCGCTAAAGGATTTGTGATATGTTCAAGTTCAATAAGCTCATGCCATATTCTCCTGGCTAACAAATATTCTTGCTCTGTTATCGGTGCTTTATTCCTATAACAAATTCCAGAAGCCATCGCTTGAACTTGTCTTGCTGCTTCTGCGGCATGAATTACATGATTATGTGCATCAGACTTTACTCTTAGAAGATTTTGTCCTGCTAATTGTTTAACACGAGATAAATCTATCATTACTTGTTTAGACAACATTTCTTCTCTCTGTATTATTGGAGGCGTATGTTTTCCGAATAATTCCATATCCCAGACTTATTTGTTTTATAGTTATATATTTATCCTCAAAACTACTAATATTAGTAAAATGAAAGAAGAACAATTATTTGATCGGATGATTTCTAGAGAGCTTACTGTAGAGACTGTAATCAGAGATATTGTTAATATGGAAAATCTTGATCCATGGGATATAGATATAATAAAATTAACAGATAGATTTGTTGATGCAGTAAGGGTTCTTAAAAAATTGAATCTTTATGTATCCGGACAATTTCTTCTTGCAGCGGCAGTTCTATTAAAAATGAAAGCAGATCATCTAATGCCAAAAATATTAGAGGAGTTAGAACCAGAAGCAATTGATGCGTCAATATTTGAACATGCAGATGCAGAACTTGAGCCGCATATGCCACTTCCAAAGAAAAGAAAGGTTACTTTAGATGAATTGTTGAAATCATTAAGAAGCGCAATGGTTGTTAAAGAGCGTAGAACAATTAAATACAAAGAGCGCGAGGTAAAAATAAAAGTAAAAGGACGAAAAATAGATATTGGCGCAAAAATAGACTTGTTATTCAAGAAAATAATGTTGTTCTTTGAAGGTATGAAGCTTCCAGAAGTGAAGTTTTCACAACTTGTACCTTCGAAAACTAGGGAAGATATAATATGGACATTTATTCCATTGTTACATATCGCAAATAAAGGTAAAGTGCGACTTAGACAAGAAGAGAATTTTGGAGAGATATATGTCACAAGAGAAGAAGAGAAGCAAGGCGGAAATTGAAGCATTACTCTTTGCCACGAATGGACTTACTTTAGATGAAATCTCAGAGCGGACAGGCATAGACAAGAAAATCACCGAAGAACTTCTGGAAGACCTTGAATTGGAACACGAAAAAGATGAAAGAGGGATTCATGTTATACAAGAAGGGAAATTATGGAAAATGGGTATAAAACCAGAGATGACGCCACAAATCAAAGATTTGTTACCCCCAGAATTGCCAAAAGGTTTGACCAAAACGCTTGCAGTAATCGCAGCTAAAAAACCAGTAAGACAGTCTACTATTGTAAAGATAAGAGGAAACAAAGCGTATGATCATGTGAAGAAACTTGTAAAATCGGGCTTTATCACATCGGATAAGAAAGGTAATACCCAGATACTGGATTTAACGCAGAAATTCTTTGACTATTTCAAGGTAAGCGAGAAAGAGCTAAAGCATCAGATTAAAGAAGAATAAGTTTAAAAGAATGGAAAGGTATTTAATTTTAAAAAATACATGAATAATTGGGTTGGAGGTATTAATATGTTGAAGCTTAAAGAAGTCTCAAAATGCTATGGAGTCAAGGTTTATACAGACCTAGGCGAATATTTCGGAGAGGTAGAGGAAGTAATCATACAAAACAACAAGATATATGGTTGGAAAATCAAAGCAACAAGAGACTCTTACCTTAACAAAACAATATCCGGTGCAAAAGGCGTTATTGTCCCACACCAGCTTGTAAAGGCAGCAGATGATGTGATGATCATATCAAAAGCAGCAATTCCAAGCGGAGAAGGGGAAGTAACAGAAGAATCACAATAAATAAAAAGTTCTTTTTTTAATCTTTTGGATAGGTATGGTAGTAAAAGATAGAGAAGATAACCTAAAATTCAAGTCGACAGCGGAGATTCAAGTACCTAAGGCTCTAGTTGATCAGGTTATTGGACAAGAGTCTGCGGTTGAAGTCATCAAAAAAGCCGCAAAACAGAGAAGGCATGTTCTTTTAATCGGCGAACCAGGAACCGGTAAATCTTTGATAGGACAAGCATTAGCAGAAGAACTACCAATGGAAAAACAGGCTGACATTATTTGTTATCCAAATCCAAAAGATGAAAATTCTCCAATAATTAAAACTGTTCCTGCGGGCCAAGGAAGGAGAATAATTGATTCAATAAAACTCAGTTCGCTTACTAAGGGTGGAAACTCATGGGTGTATATCATACTGATATTTGTAGCAATATTTGCAGCTTCAACAATTCTTGATTGGATAGTTGGAACTGAAAGCTCTGACATTTTAAAAGCCGCAGATAGAATCTCGGGAACAATGTTCTTGATATTTTTGTTATTCGGCGCATTTATTTTTTATACTGTAATGAACCTCCAGATTGCAAGAAAGAAAATTGTTGGACCTAAATTAATAGTTGATAATTCTGAACTTAAACATGCGCCATTCGTTGATGCAACTGGTTTACACGAAGGAGCATTACTTGGAGATGTAAGCCATGACCCATTCCAATCTGGTGGATTAGGGACCCCACCACATGAACGTGTTTCTGCTGGAGCAATCCAGAAAGCAAACGGCGGAGTTTTGTTTATTGATGAGATCGCAACATTAAAACCAGAAATGCAAATAGAGCTTCTGTCCGCGATTCAGGAAAAAAGATATTCAATCACAGGAAGAAGCGAAAAATCAGCAGGAGCAATGGTAAAGACAGAACCTGTTCCAACTGATTTTATTTTAGTGGCGGCAGGAAATCTGGAAACAATGAAGCATATGCATGTTGCATTGAGAAGTAGAATCCGCGGTGCTGGTTATGAAGTCTATGTGAACGATAAAATGCCTGATACGCCAGAGAATGTCCAAAAGATAGCAAGATTTATCGCGCAGGAAGTTGTAAAAGATAAAAAGATCCCACATTTCTCACGTGAAGCAGTCCAAGAAATAATAAATGAATCAAGAAAACGCGCTGGACGTAGAGGTTATTTAACTTTAAAATTAAGAGATCTTGGTGGCTTAGTTAGAGTTGCAGGAGATATAGCCAAAGAAAACAAAGCAAAACTTGTCACAGTAGAACATGTCAAACATGCAAGAGAGTATGCAGCAACACTCGAACAACAACTTTCACAAAGGTATACAAAAGAAAAGAAAGAATACCAATTAATACAAGTCGAAGGCGCAAGAATTGGACGCGTCAATGGTCTCGCAGTTATAGGAGATGAGCATGGCTCCGGTATATTATTGCCAATCGAAGCTACGGTTGTGCCAGCTATGTCAAAAGAAGGCGGAATGATTTTTGCAACTGGAAAACTCGGTGAGATTGCAAAAGAAGCAATAACAAATGTTAGCGCTCTAATCAAAAAATATTCAGACAAATCACTAAGAGCATTTGATATTCACATTCAATTCTTACAGGTTTACGAGGGTGTAGAAGGAGACTCAGCTTCCATCTCAGTTGCTACAGCAGTTATTTCAGCTATGGAAGATATTTCAGTTAATCAATCGGTTGCAATGACAGGTTCATTATCAATCAGAGGAGAGGTTCTTCCGATAGGAGGGGTCAATTCAAAGATTGAAGCTGCAAAAGAAGCTGGCATAAAACGAATATTAATACCAAAAGCAAATGAAAAAGATGTTCTCGTTGACAGAAAATCAATAGAGGTAATCCCAGTTGAAAACATGGCGCAGGTTCTTGAGCATTCCCTTAAGTGGACTGGTAACCAGAAAAAAATTCTTGATAAAATCAAGAAAGCAATCAAGTAAATAGAAATTATTTAAACCCATTTAATCTAATCCTTTGTATGGAATACGAAAGCCTATTGAAAAAAGCAGTAAAACTCGGGGCTGATTATGCTGATATTAGAATAGCTGATTTCAATGTTCAAAATACCATTTCTGAAAATTCAAATTTAACTTCTGTCCAGAATAATGACCTTTATTCATACGGTGTAAGAGCATTCATAAAGGGAGCATGGGGCACTTCTTTTGGAAATGACATAACTAATCTGGAAAAATCAATTAAAACAGCAGTTAAGCTTGCAAAACTAAGCTCATTAAAAATAAATGAAAAGTTTGATCTTAAAGATTTCCCAGTTTACAAAGAAAATGTAAAATTCAAAGCAAAAATTGACCCTAGGGACATATCTGTTGAAGAAAAGATTAAACATGTTATCGAGTATGACAAAAACTTAAATGAAAAACCAGTTGTAAGCAGGACGATAAATCTCGCGTTTATATCTGGAACAAATGAATTCTATAATACAGACGGTTCAGACATAAAGGAAGAAAAATTTGCCCTAAGGTTCTATGCACAAATTGCAGCCAAAGAAGGCGCTAAAGTGCAAAAAGCATTTGCACGATTTGGATTGATGGCTGGTTATGAAAGATTTGAAAAAATTGACATGAATAAATTCTGTTCTGATTTAAAAGAATCCGTCAAGCGATTACTTCGTGCAGAAAAAGCTCCAGCAGGCAAAATGCCAATAGTGATAGATCCAGTATTGTGCCACGTGTTTTTCCATGAGGCAGTCGGCCATGCATGCGAAGCAGATGCAATACTTGAAAAAGTTTCTGTCCTAAGAGGCAAGCTCGGAAAAAATATCGCTCCAGATTTTTTGACATTATCAGATGATCCAAATGTTCCAGAGGAAAACGGATTTTACAAATATGACAGCGAAGGAATACGCG
>Ga0315278_10000491_pt1 | contig 34782 bp, 26 predicted proteins | sample YL17G06_0_MG_FD_203880 | JGI IMG/M metagenome (GOLD analysis project Ga0315278, IMG submission 203880) | Sediment microbial communities from Yellowstone Lake, YNP, Wyoming, USA - YL17G06_0 | ecosystem: Environmental > Aquatic > Freshwater > Lake > Sediment | place: USA: Wyoming | collected... | reverse complement strand
TGACCATCGAGCGGCTGCGCGCGATCCTCGCGAGCGAGACGCTCTTGATGGATATCATCGTGAGCGAGTTGCGCGCCATCCAGGCGAAATTCGGCGATGCGCGGCGCACTCAGATCAGCGACGAGACGGGAGAATTCCGGGTCGAAGACCTGATTGCCGAAGAAGACATGGCCATCACGGTCACCAACACCGGCTACATCAAGCGGACCGCTATCACGAGTTACCGGAATCAGCGGCGGGGCGGCAAGGGCCGCATCGGGATGAGGTTCCGCGAAGAGGACTTCGTCGACCACCTCTTCATCGCGTCGACGCATGCCTACATCATGATCTTCTCGGACCGGGGGCGCGCCTACTGGCTCAGGGTCTACGAAATTCCCGACGTCGGGCCGGACGGAAAGGGCAAGGCGCTGCCGAACCTGGTCTCGATGGCCGAGGGTGAGCGGATTGCCGCGCTGCTGGCGGTCCGGACCTGGGACGAGGACAAGTTCGTCTTCATGGGCACCCGCAGGGGCAGTGTCAAGAAGACCCCCCTGTCGGCATTCTCAAACCCCCGGGCGGGCGGTATCATTGCCATGGGCGTCGAGGCCGATGATGCGGTGATTGCCGTGCAAATGACCGACGGAACCCGTGAAATCTTCATCGGGACGCGCGCCGGGATGGCCATCCGGTTCCCCGAAACCGACGTCAGGCCGATGGGCCGGACGGCCTACGGGGTGCGCGGAATCAGCCTCCGAGACAAAGACGAAGTGGTGGCCATGGAGGTCGTACAGGCCGACGGCGCCGGCACGGTGATGACCGTTTGCGAGAACGGATACGGCAAACGGACCGCCCTCGACGAATACCGCGTGCAATCGAGGGGCGGAGTCGGTATCATCTCCATCCAAGCGACCGACCGGAATGGCCGGGTGGTTGGAATCGCGTACGTCCGGGGCGAAGACGAGCTGATGCTCATCACGCAACAAGGCAAAGTGTTGCGGATGCCCACCAGTGGTATTCGTGCAATCGGCCGGGCGACGCAGGGCGTTCGGCTGATCGAAATCGAGTCGGAAGACCGGGTCGTGTCCGTGGCGCGACTGGCGGAACAGGAAGACGACAACCCACTAGCGGAGTAGAGGAGGCAAGTATGTCTCGGCCCAACACGTTCCGGGGTCCCATTTTCCCCGTCCTGATGCTGATCGTTGTGATGACCGCCTGTGGCGGAAACGCCGACGAACAGACGCTCTTCTCCAAGTACTTCCTGTCGTCGAAGATCGGCGACAACCTCACGCTCGCCAACATCGCGACCGTGTCGTTCAACCCGACCACCGACGGCCAGATGTTGTCGTTCAGCATCAAACTGGTCGGTGAGGATAAGACCACTCCGCTGTCGCTGAAAGCTGGCGCCGAGGAGATTCGCAAGGTCGTCGCGGCGGAGATCGAATTCACCAAGAGCAAGAAGGCGTTCCAGGACGCCAACGATGCCGCGATCGAAAAGGTGGTCAAGGCCGAGGGCAAGAACCAGAAACTGACCGGCAAGGATCTTGAGATCCAGAAGGCCTGGACGAAGTGGCGCGACGATGCCAAGGCGATGTCGCAGAAGGTCTCGGACGTCCGGAAGCGGGGAAACGAGAATCGCCCGATCGTCGAGATCAGCATCGTCGATCAGCGCAACCCGATCGACGTGACGGCCTACGACGGCGAGATGACGACGAAGGAAGTCACCATTGAAGGCAGGGTCAAGCCGCCGACGGGCGACACCGTGACGAAGAACTACATCTTCACGATGCAGCGCGCGACGCTGAAGAACGTCGAGGGGAAAGACAAGGTCGGCCAGTGGGTGATCACGGGACGCAGGGAAGCGGAGTAATAGCGTTCGTCTTCTTCCTGTTGTCCGGGCACGACAAATCGCGTCTCTGCGGCTGTGACGCCGGGTCTGAAGACCCGGCGTCCACAGCTAAAGACACAGCCTGCGCTTGTGGTACTCAACTACGCCTTTTCCAGCTTCGCGTAACGCGCCAGCAGGCGCTTGGTTCCCACCGTCGCGAAGCCAACCGTCACCTTCACGTCATCGCCGTGGTCCTCGACGCCGATGACGGTGCCCAGGCCAAACCTCGGATGCCTGACGCGGTGGCCCAGGCGAAAACCCGACGCCGAGCCCGACTGATCCTCGTCCTGGTAGGAGTAGGGCTGCTCGGATTCGCGCACGCGGCTGGTGCCGTAGGACCCACCGTCTCCGACGCCGCGATCGCCAGAGCGAAAGCCACTGCGGTTTCCATAACCTCCGCCGCGCCCACTGGTGTTGTAACCCGGGTGGCCGACGAAATCGTAGCGCTGCAGGAGTTCCGCCGGCACTTCATCGATGAAACGCGATGGTTCCGTCGCGCGGTACTCGCCGAACACGCGACGCCGGCTGGCGCTCGTGAGGAACAACCGCTGCCGTGCGCGCGTCATGCCGACGTAGCACAACCGCCGCTCTTCCTCGAGATCGTCATCGCTGCTCGAGACCCGCGAGTGCGGAAACAGGCCTTCCTCCAGACCGGTGATGATAACGGTCGGAAACTCAAGCCCCTTTGCCGCGTGCATCGTCATCAGGAGGATGCGCGCGCTCTCCGCGCCCTGGCTTTCGTCGGCTTCTGACAGCAGCGACAGGCGATCCACAAAACCGGAAAGTGAAGGCTCAGCCTCGCGCGCCTCATATTCCCGCGCGGCCGACACCAGTTCGGCGAGGTTTTCGATCCGCCCCTGGGCCTCTTCGCTGCGCTCGTCCTTGAGATCCTGCAGGTACCCCGACTGATCGAGCACTTTGGCAATCGTGACAGACACCGTCTCTCGATGGGCCATGTCCGTGAGCGAGAGCACCAGGTCGCGGAATGTTGTGAGCGATGCGGCAGCCCGATTCGGAAAGCGTCGGGCTTCAAGCCCGCGCCCGAGAGCGGTCCAGAGCGATCGCGGCGGACGCGGCGGGATCGGGTCGCTGGCGAGCAGCGGCATGCGGTTGGTATCCTGGTCTCCAGCGCCAGAGATCTGATTCCCGCCGTCATCGCGCCCGTCGTCTCTGTTGACCGCTTCGAGGGCGTCCATCACACCCTTGCCGATCCCTCGCGCCGGAACATTGATCACCCGCCTGAGGCTCACGCTGTCGTGCGGATTCAACAGAAGTTTCAGGTAGGCAAGCGCGTCCTTGACCTCTTTGCGCTCGTAGAACCGGACGCTGCCGATGATCCGGTAGACCAGGCCCTCGCGGCGCATCGCGTCTTCGACCACGCGCGACTGGGCATTGGTCCGGTAAAGCACGGCCACCATGTCGTCGACGTTCTCGCCCCGCGCGTTCTTCGCCGTCTTCGCGACAAAGTCCGCCTCTTCGAGTTCGTCGCCGCAGCGGGCGTAGACAATAAGGTCTCCGCCTTCCTGGTCGGTCCAGAGGCGCTTCTCCTTGCGATTGCGGTTGTTCGCGATGACGGCTGACGCCGCGTCGAGAATCACCTGCGTGGACCGGTAATTGCGCTCGAGCCGGACGACCTTCGCTTCCGGAAAGTCGTGCTCGAAATCGAGGATGTTGCGGACGTCGGCGCCGCGCCACGCGTAGATCGACTGATCGGGGTCCCCGACCACGGTCAGATTGCGATGAATCTCCGCGAGCCGCCGCATCAGCAGGTACTGGGGCCTGTTGGTGTCCTGGTATTCGTCGACCATCACAAACCGGAAACGCTGCGCGTAGTGCCGCCGAACCACCTCGGCTTTCTCGAAGAGCTCCACCGTGCGCACCAGCAGGTCGTCAAAGTCCAAGGCGCCGCTGGTTTCCAGCACCTTGGTGTATTCGAGATACACGCGCGCAACCTGGTCCTCGCGATAGCCAGACCGATCCGCGGCCATGGCGGACGGCGATTGCATGCTGTTTTTCGCACGGCTGATCGCCGACAGCGCCGCCCGCGGCTGGATGAAGCTCTCCTCGATCTGAAGCGTCTTCAACACCTGCTTGACGGCCGCCATCTGGTCGGAGGTGTCATAGATGACGAAGTCGCGCGGCAGCCCGATGTGGGCGGCCTCTCGCCTCAGCAGCCGGGCACAGAGCGCGTGAAAGGTCGACATCCACAAACCCCTGCAGGCGTTGCCCAGCAGCGCCTCAACGCGCTCCCGCATCTCTTCGGCAGCCTTATTGGTAAAGGTGACGGCGAGGACCTCCTGTGACTCGGCCAGACCGCTCCCGACGAGGTATGCCACGCGGTACGCAATGACGCGGGTCTTGCCCGAACCCGCGCCAGCAAGAATCAGGAGCGGCCCGTCGGTATAGAGAACGGCTTCGCGCTGTTCGGGATTGAGGGATTTCAGAAAGTCCATCGGGCGGCGTCATTCCACCGTCACGCTCTTGGCGAGGTTCCTCGGCTGATCAACGTCGGCGCCGCGGCGCACGGCCATGTGATAGGCGAGCAATTGCAGCGGGAGCACAAAGAGCACCGGGGACAGCAGCCGGTGCGTCGTCGGCAGCACGATGATCGAGTCTGTCGTCGGGTCAAGGACGTCCGCCAGTCCCGAGTCGTTCTCGTTGGTGACGGCGACAATCGAGCCTCCGCGGGCCTTCACCTCCTGGATGTTGCCGAGCATCTTCTCGAAGACGTGATCCCGGGGCGCAATGGCCACGACGGGGAGATCTTCGTCAATGAGAGCAATCGGGCCGTGCTTCATCTCGCCCGCAGGATAGCCCTCGGCGTGAATGTACGAAATCTCCTTCAGCTTCAACGCGCCTTCGAGCGCGATGGGATAGTTGATCCCGCGGCCGAGGTACAGGAAGTCGCGACTGTGCTGGAACCGCCTGGCGATGGCCTCGACCGGCGCAGATGCCTTCAACGCCCGCTCGATCAGGATTGGAAGGTGCAGCAGCGCCTCGATGTGCGGGCGCGCCTGGTCGGGCCCGACCGTCCCGCGCGCCTGGGCCAGGCTCAGCGCGAGCAGGTGGAGGGCCACCAGCTGCGACGTGAATGCCTTGGTGGAAGCGACACCAATCTCAGGGCCCGCGTGCGTGTAGATCGTGCCGTCAGATTCCCGGGTCGCCATGCTGCCGACGACGTTGCAGATCGCGAGGCTGAGGGCGCCCTTCCGTTTTGCCTCACGCAGCGCGGCCAGGGTGTCGGCGGTCTCGCCGGACTGTGTAATCACAACGGCCAGGGCGTGGTCGTCAACCACCGGGCTGCGATAGCGGTACTCCGACCCGTAGTCCACTTCAACGGGCAGTTGGGCCAGCTCTTCAATCAGAAACTTGCCGACAAGCGCCGCATGCCACGACGTACCGCACGCCAGGAGGAGCACCTTGCGCACACTGGCCAGCTGCGTATCCGACAGATTGATCTCGCTCAAGAAGACGCGGCCCGAGTCGAGCGACACCCGCCCGAGAATCGTATCTCTCGCGGCTGCCGGCTGCTCGAAGATTTCCTTGAGCATGAAGTGTTTGTAGCCGGCTTTCTCGGCCTGGATCGGGTCCCACAGCACGCGCTGTGACGGGCGGATGAGCGGAGTTCCGTCGAATGTCGAGAAAGTGACGCCCGCCCTGGTCGCGACACTCATTTCTCCGTCACCGAGGAAGACGACATCGCGGGTGTGATTCAGGATCGCCGGGATGTCCGACGCGACAAAGCACTCACCCGAGCCGAGTCCCACCACGAGCGGCGGGCCATTGCGGGCCGCGACCAGCTTGCCGGGATCGTCGGCCGAGAGCAGCACCAGCGCGTACATGCCGCGCAGGCGCGGCAACGCGCGGCGGACGGCGTCTTCCAGGGGGCCTCCTGTCGCCATCTCACGTTCCACCAGGTGCGCCACGACCTCGGTGTCCGTCTCGGTCGCGAAGCGATGTCCTTGCGCCTGCAGCTCGTGCTTGAGTTCGAGGTAGTTCTCGATGATGCCGTTGTGGACCACCACCAGGCGCCCGCTGCAATCGCGGTGCGGATGCGCGTTCTCCTCGGTGGGGCGGCCGTGCGTGGCCCAGCGCGTGTGGCCGAAGCCGTAGTCGCCATCGATCGGATCCGCCGCGATTGCGGCCTCGAGCCTGGCGAGTTTTCCCGCGCTGCGCCGGAGGGCCACCTGGCCGTCACGCACGAGCGCGATCCCGGCCGAGTCGTAGCCCCGATACTCGAGGCGCCGCAGTCCTTCGATCAGGACGGGAAGGACCGGTTTGGGACCAATGTAGCCGACAATGCCGCACATGGAGGGCCCTCTCTACGATTTCTCGTTCTGCTTCGCCTTCACCCACCCCTCGACATTGGTCTGCTTCGCGCGGGCGATGCCGAGCGCGCCGGCAGGCACGTCCTCGGTGATTGAGGAGCCTGCCGCAACATAGGCGCCAGCGCCAACAGACACAGGCGCGATCAGTTGCGTGTCGCTGCCGATAAACGCGCCATCTTCCACGATGGTCTGGTGCTTGTGCGCACCATCGTAGTTGCAGGTGATGGTGCCAGCCCCGATGTTCGCACCAGCGCCAATGGTCGCGTCACCCAGATACGACAGGTGGTTCGCCTTCGATCCGTCGCCGAGGACGGTATTCTTCAACTCGACGAAGTTGCCAACGCGCGCGCCACGCTTGATATGAGACGCGGGACGGATGTGCGCGAACGGTCCAACGCGCGCGCCAGCGTCGACGCGGGACTCAACGATGATGCAACTGTCGTTGATCAGCACGTTGTCGCCGACGGTCGAGTCGGTGATGCGGACCCACGAGCGGACGCGGCAGTTGGCGCCGATCGTGGTCTTGCCCTCGAGCGCAACGCCGGGATGCAGGACCGTCCCTGCGCCAATCGTCACGCTGTCGTCAACATAGGTCGTGGCGGGGTCGAGCAGCGTGACGCCGGCCGCGACCAGGGCGTCGTGCTTGGCGGTCTTCATCATGATGGTGGACCTAAACAGAAAAAGGGGTCAGGCCCGTTTCGTCAAGCCTGACCCCGTCGATGACATATTCCTGCTACCGCGCCGACCCCCTGGCGCGCCCAGCGGGCCGCCGATTCTTGTCCTTGTGGGGCTGAACCGGCGGTGGAGGAGCCGACAGCAGCGCGGCGATCGCGTCGCTATGGCGCAGCGCCTCGAGATCGGCTTCTTTGACAATCAGGTTCCGGGTCTCCGGATTCAGCGCCACGGCGCGTTCCAGATGCGTGATGGCCGCAGCGTGGTTGCCTCGAATCGCCAGCGCAACGCCCAGCATGTACTCGGCGCGGTCGCTGGCCTGGTCCTGGGTGAGCGCGGCTGTGAGCAGGGCTACGGCGCGTTCGGTGTCGCCCGCGTTGATGGCCAGGGTTGCGGCATAGACGCGCTCTTCTGGAGTATTGGGTGTGGCATCAAGCGGTGTGAGATGCCGTTCACACACACGCAGGTAGAGCTGCGCGCGCTCGAGAAGTTCCTTTTCCTCCGGATACGTCGCGATCACCGTCTTCAGCAGATGCGCCGCATCGCGGTACCGCTTTGCCTGCAACGCCTGCATCGCGCGCTCGTAGGTGAGAACGGCCTCCGCGTAGGCGCTCCGCGTTGGAGGCTTGAACGGCATCACCGCTTTGACCGGCCGCACGCGCGAGGCAACCGGCTTTGCCCTGCCTGGTTTCTGTTTGTGTCTGGATGGGGTGCGCGCGGCCGGCCGAGCCGCCGGTTTGGCCCGTGCCTTCGGGCGTGGCGCGGGCCTGGGTTTCGCGGCCGGGGTTTTCTTGACGGCCTTTGCCGCCCGCTTGGCCTTTGTGGCAGGCTTGGCCTTTGCGGCAGGTTTGGCCGCCGCTTTCTTTGCTGCCGCGGGCCGACCAATGGTGCGCCGAAGCTTCGCCATGAGCCAGACTCCTGTAACGGGTGAACACGGACACGGACACGCCGACGTGTGGCGAGCGGCGCTACGTTAGCAAATCGACGGGATCAGGTCAAGAATTCCTGACGCGCTCGATGACGGCATACGCATCGCGCGAGCGAAGACGGTACTTTGATGCGACAGCTGAAATTGCGTCTCGTCGCCCGAGTCCAGATTCTGTCAAACGACAGAATTCTCTGTAAATAGCTGTTTCATTTACACTTGTTACATCAACACAGGCCACGACAACGGGTTGTCCAGCCATGACTATCGTGAATTCACCCCGTAATTCTGTTAAACGACCCAACACGTCAGAAATAGGTCCTCTGACCAATTCCTCGTGCAGTTTCGTCAACTCGCGACCAACCGCTACCTGCCGGTCACCAACCACGCGCAGCGCGTCGTTCAAAGTGTCCACAATGCGATGGGGCGCCTCGAAAAACACGACCGTGCGGGTTTCGGCGCGCAGAGCTTCCAGCCAGGTCGCGCGAGCCTTGGCTCTGGCTGGCGGAAAACCCACGAAGACGAAGGCGTCTGTCGGCAGTCCTGACGACACAAGGGCTGCCAGCACCGCGCTTGGGCCTGGAATCGCCTCGACGCGGATTCCAGCCGCCAGCGCGGCTTGGACCAGTCGAAATCCCGGGTCCGAGACTGCGGGCGTCCCCGCATCCGATACCAGAGCGATGGAGCCGCCCAGCCGAAGTTTTTCAACAAGCGCCCCGGCCTTGAGGTGTTCGTTGTGTTCGTGCATGCTGGTGGTGGGCGTCCGGATATCGAAGTGGTGCAGGAGCTTTGCGGTGTGGCGGGTGTCCTCGGCGGCGATCAGGTCGCACTCGCGCAGCACGCGCAGCGCGCGCAGCGTGATGTCCTCGAGGTTGCCGATGGGTGTGGCGACCAGGTACAGGATTCCAGCAGTCTTGAGAACCATAGGCGGCCGCGTTCCAGCAGAGTTATTGTACCATTACAGGCTCATTGGCTTTGCCGGCCCCGGGTGAAGCCGCGTCCTGGTTTTCGGCTTCGTCGCCGGCGAGCGTGTTCATGATTGCTTCGGAACCACTGCACCATTTCGTCGACGACTATCTCCACAGCCTGCACGAATCGAATCCGACGGCTGCCACCCTTGACGGCGTCCACCTGTTCGACGACCTGCTGGACGATTTCAGCCGGACCAGCATCGACTCCCAGATCCAGGCACTCTCCGGCTTCGCCCGCCGCCTCGCGTCGATTTCCAACAACTCGCTGACGGCCATCGAGCGGATCGAGCGCCCGATGGTGGCGGCCCACATCCAGTCGAAGTTGCACGATCTCGAGCAGGTGCGGGCGTGGGAGCGAAACCCGCAGATTTACGGCGAGATGCTTGGCGCCAGCCTGGCCGGCCAAGCGCTGTTTGATTACGCACCAGCCGAGGAGCGCGCGCGCCGGGTGCTGTCGAAACTGCGCCAGGCACCGAAACTGGTCCAGGCCGCCAGGGACAACATCAAGGAGCCGCCCGGGATCTTCGTCAAGAAGGGGCTCCAGACGCTGCGAGGCGCGCTGCGCTTCATTGATGTCGACCTTCCCAAGGCCTTCGCAGATGTCGACGACCTCAGCGTGCTGAGCGATCTCGCCGACGCGCAGATCGAAGCGAGCGATGCGCTCAAGGGCTACGTCGACTATCTCGAGAACGACCTTGGCCCGAAGGCGCGCGCGTCGTTCCGCCTGGGACCCGAGCGTCTTGCCCAGAAGTTCCGGCTCGAAGAAGGGCTCGAATTGCCGCTGGCGCGGTTGCTCGACATCGGACTGAGAGAACTCGGCCTGGTCCAGGAGGAATTCCGGCGCGCGGCGTCGAAGATCGATCGTGGCGATCCGGTAGGCGTCTGGCGGCGCGTCAAAGAGACACGGCTGGTCACCGACGGCATCGTAAACGCGGCGCAGCGCCAGGTGAGCGCGCTGGCCGCGTTTATCGAGCGGAAAGACCTTGTGTCGCTGCCCTCCGGCGAACCCGTCATCGCGGCACCCACGCCCGAGTTCTTCCGGTGGACGGGCGCCAGCATGTGGACTCCCGGGCCGTTCGAAGCGCGTCCGACCCGCGCGTACTACTACCTGACAGACGCGGATCCGGCGTGGTCGGACGAACAGAAGGCGGAGCATTACAAGGACCTGAATCTCCCGACGTTGTGGTCCATTTCCATCCACGAGGTCTATCCAGGGCACTACCTGCACTTCCAGCATCTGCGCCACGTCGAATCGCGGGCGCGGAAATCGTTGCTGATGGCCTCGAGCGCCATGGTGGAAGGCTGGGCTCACTACTGCGAGCACATGATGATGGAAGCGGGATTCGAGAAACAGGACCCGGCCGTTCACCTGGGCCAGCTCGCCGAATCGCTCATCCGCATCGCCCGCCTGATTGTCGCGATTCGCCTGCACGCCGAGGACATGTCAGTGGAGCAGGGCGTCCGGTTCTTCAGAGACGAGGCGTTTGTCGAAGAGAGCACGGCCCGCCGCGAGGCCGAGCGCGGGACGTTCGACCCTGGCTACGCCGTGTACACACTCGGCAAACTCATGCTGCTGAAATTGCGCGAGGACTACAAGGCGAACGTTGGCGACACGTTCTCGTTACGGTTGTTCCACGACACGCTACTCCGCAACGGGGTCTCGACCATTCCCGTGCACCGGCAACTGCTGCTCGGAGAGCACGCCGGAACCGCCCTCGAATAGGCGGGGCTGAAGCCCCGCCCTCCACCGGACACCGATCCAAAGACCGACGGAGCGTGGTCGCGCTCGACAGGGGGCTGAGTCTTTCTCGCTGGAGGCCGGGTCTTCAGACCGACGAAACGTGGTCGCGCCGGACAGGGGGCTGGGTCCTTCTCGCTGGAGGCCGGGTCTTCAGACCGACGAAACGTGGTCGCGCCGGACAGGGGGCTGGGTCCTTCCCGCTGGAGGCCGGGTCTTCAGACCCGGCGCGACGAGGCCGCAGCGACCGCCTGCCCGTCAGTGTTATAGACTGGTATCAGTACCATGCCACTGTACGAGTACGAATGCGGCGCCTGCGGCCACCGGTTCGAGGTGATCCAGAAGTTTTCGGATTCCCCGATCGAGCGATGCCCATCGTGCAGCGAACCGGTCCACAAGTTGCTATCAGCGCCCGCCATCCAGTTCAAGGGAACGGGCTGGTACGTCACCGACTACGCCAGCAAGAGAAACACCGAAGCCGCCGCCGACGCATCGTCCTCGTCATCGTCCAGCTCCTCCGACAGCGGCAAGCCGTCGCCGTCCAGCCCCTCCGACAGCGGCAAGCCGTCGTCGTCCAGCTCCTCCGAGAGCGGCAAGCCGTCGTCGACGAGCCCCTCCGACAGCAGCAAGAGGTCGTCGACGAGCGAGTCCAGCGCGGCGAAGACCGCCTCCAGCGCGGCGAAAACCGACACCAGGCCATCGAAGTCCGAATAGCCCGGCCGTCAACCCTGCTGCCCTTCGACCCGCGTTGTGTCGCACACGGCCCGAACCGCGCGCACTGGCCCATCGCCGTCGCGCCGGCCGCCAAGGCAGCACGCGTGAGCTTAGGGCTTACAGCTTGAGCGAGCGCAGGTACTCGGAAAACGGCTCCGCCAGACCTTCACGCCGGAGCGCGAAGTACACGACCGCCTTCAGGTAGCCGAGCTTGTTGCCCGTATCGTGGCGGACGCCCTTGATCTCGTATGCGCAGATCGGGCGCTTCTTCAGGAGTCGACGCAGGCCGTTGGTGAGTTGAATTTCGCCCGCCCGGTCCGCGGCTGTCGCCTCGAGTTCTTCGAAGATGTCGGGCGTCAGGATGTAGCGACCGATGATGGCGAGGTCCGAGGGCGCCTCTCCGCGAGACGGCTTCTCCACCAGGTCGCGGATCTTGTAGATCCCGTCAGACTCGCTCTCGATGTCGACGATGCCGTATGACGATACGCGGTCCCACCCCACGCGTTCGACGGCCAGCACGGGGCCTTGAACCTTCTCGAAGACGTCCACCATCTGCTTGAGGCCCGCCGGCGCTGCGTCGATTACATCGTCGGCCAGCACGACCGCGAACGGCTCTGGCCCCACCATGTCGCGCGTCACCAGGACAGCATGGCCCAGCCCCAGCGGCTCTCCTTGCCTGACATAGGCGACGTGGACAAGGTGTGAGATCTCGCGGATTTCGGCGAGCAGATCGGTCTTGTGGCGAGCTTCCAGGTAGGACTCAAGCTCGACGGCGACATCAAAATGATCCTCGATCGCGTTCTTGCCGCGCCCGGTGACGATGATGAGGTTGTCGATGCCGGACGCCACCGCTTCTTCGGCGCCGTACTGGATGATGGGTTTGTCGACCAGCGGCATCATCTCTTTTGGCTGAGCCTTGGTCGCGGGCAGAAACCGCGTGCCGAGCCCAGCCGCCGGGAAGACCGCCTTCCGAACTCTCGCCATGCTCACGCTCCTTGGAGAAGCAATCGTATCGCAGCCAAACCGGCTTTGGATATACCATCTTGACCATGCTCGACGCCACGTTCGTCCGAGACCACCTCGACATTGTCCGCGAGAAGCTCGCCGAGCGCGGGATGCGCATGGATGCCGAACTCGATGCGCTGGCTCAACTCGACGCCGAACGACGCCTGAAGATTCCGGAAGTCGAGGAATTGAAGCGCCAGCAGAACGCGTCGGCCGAGCAGATTGCGCGGGCCAAGAAGGCCGGGCAGGACGTCGCGCACATGTTTGCCTCCAACAAGGCGCGCGGGCAGCAGATCAAGGAACTCGAGGCCCAACTCGATCGCGTCGAGGAGCAGCGCAGACTCATTCTGCTCACCATTCCCAACCTGCCCCACGAGTCGGTGCCGGTCGGCGCGGGCGCCGCCGACAACAGGGAAGTGCGGCGCTGGGGCGATCCGCCACGCTTCGACTTCACCCCGAAGGCGCACTGGGATCTCGGCGCCATGCTGGGGATTCTCGATTTCGAGCGGGCGGCCCGCATGTCCGGCGCGCGGTTCGCGGTGCTGATGGGCGCGGGGGCGCGGCTGAGCCGGGCGCTGATCGACTTCATGCTCGACCTGCATACGCGCGAACACGGCTTCACGGAAGTCGATCCGCCGTTTCTCGTCAACGCGGCCGCGCTGGTCGGCACCGGGAACCTGCCGAAGTTCGAGGCGGACCTGTTCAAGATCGCAGGCGAATGGGACCTCTACCTGGTGCCCACAGCCGAGGTGCCTCTGACGAACCTCCATCGCGGTGAAATACTCGATGGCCGGAAGCTGCCGATCCGCTACACCGCCTATACCCCGTGCTTCCGCAGCGAAGCCGGGTCGCACGGCCAGGATGTGCGCGGCCTGATCCGCCAGCATCAGTTCCACAAGGTCGAGATGGTCACCATCGCTACGCCCGATCAGTCGTTCGACGAGCTCGAGAGCATGGTTGCGAGCGGCGAAGAAGTGCTGAAGCGGATCGGGCTGCCGTATCGCACGATGCTGCTGTGCACAGGCGACATGGGGTTCGCCTCCGCCAAGACCTACGACATCGAGGTGTGGCTGCCGAGCCAGGAGACCTACCGCGAGATTTCGTCGTGCAGCAACACCATGGCGTTCCAGGCGCGCCGCGCGAACATCAAGTACCGGCCGGACGGCACGGGCAAGGTCGAATTCGTGCACACGCTCAACGGGTCCGGGCTGGCCGTTGGACGAACGCTCATCGCGATCCTCGAGAACTACCAGCAGCGCGACGGGTCGGTCGTCGTTCCGGAAGCGTTGCGCCCCTACATGCGGGGACTCGCGGTCATCGAGCCGGGTCGTCCGTAGGGATGCGATTCATCGCGCCCTGTTCCGGGACAAGCGGTGTGGAATGGCACGACGACGTTGCTTGCCGCCCTGGATGTGCTCGCCGGCAAGGCGAGGGGTGACGCGTCTGGGCGTCTGGGATCGCCGGCCAACAACGCCTCCCCGCCTTCCACGGCGCGCCGGAGGCGAAACGGACTGAAGAGTTCACTGGTTGCGCGGCAGGCGGAACGTCCACCCCCATAGTGGCGTCCTATACGGATGACCCACACACTCGTCACCGCACTGGTGTTTGCCCTGGCGGCCGCCGCCTCGGTGCAGGCCCAGATCCGCAGCGAACTGGTCGCCTCCGGGTTCTCCGCGCCGGTGGCGTTCGTCCAGGATCCGTCCGACCGCACGGTTCAAGTCGTGCTGGAACAGGCGGGACACGTACGTGTGCTCAAGAACGGAGTCGTCCAGGCCCTGGACTTTCTCGATCTCAGCGGAGTTGTCGTCAGCTCCGGCGAGATGGGATTACTCGGCCTGGCGTTCGCGCCGGACTACGTGACAAGCCGCCGTTTCTTTGTGTACTTCATCGTGCATCCCAACGGCGACCTCACCCAGCAGGCGACCGTCGTCGCCAGGTTCCTGCGGTCCTTGGCCGATCCGCTCCGCGCAGACCCTGACAGCCGCTTTGATTTGATGTGGCCCGGGGGCCAGCGGTTCATCTCGCAGCCATACACGAATCACAAGGGAGGCAACATCGCCTTCGGCCCGGACGGCTACCTGTATATCGGACTCGGCGATGGCGGCAGCGGCGGGGACCCCGCGCACCTCGCCCAGGATCCGACATCGCTGCTGGGCAAGATGCTGCGTCTGAATGTCAGCGTCGCGGACGCGGACGCGGGAGGGTACGACATTCCCGGTACCAACCCGTTCGTCGGACAGCCAGGAGTGCTGCCGGAGATCTGGGCCTTCGGCCTACGGAACCCGTGGCGCTGGAGCTTCGACGATCCCGCGCACGGCGGGACCGGAGCGCTCGTCATCGCGGACGTCGGCCAGAACCTGTGGGAAGAAATCAACTACGAACCCGCGGGTGCGGGCGGCCGCAACTACGGCTGGCGGCTGCGCGAAGGCCGGCACAACTACGACATCAGCCGACCCGCGTTCTTTACGCCGCTCACAGAACCGATCTACGAGTACCCGCACAGCGTCGGCCATTCAATCACCGGAGGCTTCGTCTATCGGGGCGCCGCTTTGGGCCCGGCGTTCACGGGCCGCTACTTCTTCGCGGATGTGATCAACAACAAGGTCTGGTCGCTCGGCCTCTCGATCGGCGCGGGCGCGGGCGAAGCCACCGCGACGGACGTGATCGACCACACGGCCGACGTCGGCGCCGCGGCGGCGGTGGTCTCGAGCTTTGGCGTCGACGCCGACGGCGAGATCTACCTTGTCTCCTACAGCGCCGGTCTCGTGTACCGACTGGCGGGCGTCATCACGTGGGCGAATCCGGCGCCGGTGGCAGCGGGGACGGCACTTGGCGGGACGCAGTTGAATGCGACAGCGAGCGTGCCGGGGACCTTTGTGTACAGCCCGGCGGCCGGGACGGCGCTGACGGCGGGGACGCAGACCTTGTCGGTGACGTTTACGCCGGCCGACACGACCAGCAATACGGTGGCAACCAGGACGGTGACGATCGTGGTGACGGCCAGCGGCGGCGGGTTTGTCGGGCCGGGCAATGGGGGCCCAGCCACCGGATCGGTCAGCGGCACGACGCTCACGTACAACGGGGCGACGTACGTCATTGCGAACGGGAAGGTGACGTTCCCGGACTGCACGCTGTATATCGCGATGGACAGCGGGCTCCTGATTCCGGCGGGAATGGCGCCGGGATGCACACCTGGCGGCGGGGGCGGGTTGACGCCGGTGATCACGTGGACGAATCCGGCGTCGATGGCAGCGGGGACGGCCCTTGGCGGGACGCGGTTGAATGCGACGGCGAACGTGCCGGGGACCTTCGTGTACACGCCGGCGGCCGGGACGGTGCTGACGGCGGGGACGCAGACCTTGTCGGTGATGTTTACGCCGGCCGACACGGCGAGCTACGCGGTGGCAACCAGGACGGTGACGATCGTGGTGACGGCCAGCGGCGGCGGGTTTGTCGGGCCGGGCAACGGGGGCCCAGCCACCGGATCGGTCAGCGGCACGACGCTCACGTACAGCGGGGCGACGTATCCGATGGTGAATGGCCGGGTGACGTTCCCGGACTGCACGCTGTATATCGCGATGGACAGCGGGCTCCTGATTCCGGCGGGAATGACGCCGGGATGCACACCTGGCGGCGGGGGCGGGTTGACGCCGGTGATCACGTGGACGAATCCGGCGTCGATGGCAGCGGGGACGGCCCTTGGCGGGACGCGGTTGAATGCGACGGCGAACGTGCCGGGGACCTTCGTGTACACGCCGGCGGCCGGGACGGTGCTGACGGCGGGGACGCAGACCTTGTCGGTGATGTTTACGCCGGCCGACACGGCGAACTACACGGTGGCAACCAGGACGGTGACGATCGTGGTGACGGCCAGCGGCGGCGGGTTTGTCGGGCCGGGCAACGGGGGCCCAGCCACCGGATCGGTCAGCGGCACGACGCTCACGTACAGCGGGGCGACGTATCCAATGGTGAATGGCCGGGTGACGTTCCCGGACTGCACGCTGTATATCGCGATGGACAGCGGGCTCCTGATTCCGGCGGGAATGGTGCCGGGATGCACATCTGGCGGCGGGGGCAGTACCTTTGTCGGGCCGGGCAACGGGGGCCCAGCCACCGGATCGGTCAGCGGCACGACGCTCACGTACAACGGGGCGACGTATCCGATGGTGAATGGCCGGGTGACGTTCCCGGACTGCACGCTGTATATCGCGATGGACAGCGGGCTCCTGATTCCGGCGGGAATGGCGCCGGGATGCACACCTGGAGGCCGGAACAGCCAGACCACAGACGCGCCCGCCGGGGTGTTCGACGCAGGAACTGGCCTCTTTCACTAGCAGCCGTCGGCGGCCTTCTTCGGAAACTTTGAGCGTGTATCCGAAGGGGCGCGAGAGGAAGTTTCCCTCCGCGTCCCCGCTCGCACAGGCCGGCAACACGCGTTTCCGGCCGGAGGCGGGCCGCTCCGGTTGACGTCCGTTCGTGCCGTTGTCGCGTGAATTGCCGCTCCCTCGCCGTATAATTCAAAGCGACGGAGGGATGGCCGAGCGGTTGAAGGCGACGGTCTTGAAAATCGTTGTACGGGAAACCGTACCGGGGGTTCGAATCCCTCTCCCTCCGCCAGCCTTTCGCTCACCCTCGGCTTGCCGCACCCCTGGGTGAGCTACGGGTGGGCAAGCCCAGTACAGGGGAAGGCTGTCCCGCCGTAGCCCGTAGGGCGGAGGCGGACACCCGCAGCACACCTCACCAGGAGAGACCCATGGATCGTCGCGAATTTCTCGTCGCCTCCGGCGCTGTCGCCGCGGGCCTGGCGTTCCCAGTCACGCCCACTGCCGATTTCAAGGACGTTCTCGCAACCAGTCTGCACAAGGAGAGTGCCATGCCGTTCACCCTGCCAGCGCTGCCCTACGACGTCGCCGCCCTCGACCCGTTCCTCACCAGGGAGAATCTCGAGCTCCACTACGGCAAACACCACAACGCGTACGTGGTGAACCTCAACAAGTTCGTCGACGACGGGAAAGCGGACGGCACGAAATCGCTGGAAGACATCATCCTGTCCAGCGAGGGTCCGGTGTTCAACAACGCGGCGCAGATCTGGAACCACACCTTCTACTGGAACAGCATGAAGCCAAAGGGCGGCGGCGAACCCGCCGGCAAACTGGCCGAGGCCATCGTTCGAGACTTCGGTTCCTTCGCCAAGTTCAAGGAGGAGTTCACCGCGGCCAGCGTCGGCCAGTTCGGCTCGGGCTGGGGCTGGCTGGTGGTCGATGGCGGCAAGCTCAAGGTCACGAAGACCGGCAACGCCGATCTGCCGCTCAAGTACAAGCAGACCGCGCTCATCACGTGCGACGTCTGGGAGCACGCCTACTACCCGACCTACAAGAACCTCCGGCCCAAGTACGTGGAAGTGTTTCTCGCCAGCCTGGTCAACTGGGACTTCGCCGCGGCGAATTTCGCACGGGTGTAGCGCGCACGCACGCACGCACGCACGCACAGAGGATGCACCGAGCGATCTTCAGAATCGTCGGCTTCGTTGCCGTCGCCATCCTCGTCGCGGTGGCCGGATCCCGCCTGGTCGCCCCCGGGCCGGCGGCGTTCTATGTCGAACCCAACACAGGAATGGTGCTGGTCGCGATCGAGCCAGGGTCGTTCGTCATGGGAAGTCCCGCATCTGAAGCCGGCCGCAACGCCGACGAGCAACCCCACCGCATCACGCTGTCACACCGCATCTACATGGGTCGCTACGAGGTGACGCAGACTGAATGGCAGGTTGTGATGAGCGCCAATCCGAGTCGCTTTTCTGGCTGCGCACGCTGTCCGATCGAGCAGGTCAACTTCTACGACGTCGATGATTTCCTGACGCGATTGAGCGCCCGATCGACGGCGATGCGCTACAGGCTCCCGACCGAAGCGGAATGGGAGTATGCCTGCCGGGCCGGCACAAGCACGGCATACGGGTCCGGGGATCGTCTCACGATCGACGACGCCAACTTCAACGCCACTCCGGCGGAGCAGGTGACGCCTGGTGTCGGGGCGTACCGCACACGACCGGTCGGCAGCTTCCCGCCAAATGCGTGGGGGCTGCACGACATGCACGGAAATGTCTGGGAGTGGACCAACGACTTCTATGGACCGTTCGACCAGCGTGCGGACGTGGATCCGCGCGGGTCAGAGGTCGGCGCCACGCGCGTGATTCGGGGCGGAAGCTGGTACGTCAATGCCGATAGCGCGCGCTGCGCGCTGCGGTTCACACACCGCCCCCAGGACCGGGGCTTCGGCCTCGGGTTTCGCGTCGTCGGCCAGCCGGCCGGGCAAACTCGCTGACGCCTGATTGTGTCTGGAGGATCTCCATGGGTGCATGTTTCTTCGCGCCGCGGTCATGGCTGGTCATGGCACTGGTGTCAGCGACGTCGGCGCTGACGACCGCACATGTGGCCGTGCGCACCCAGGCGGCCACACAATCCGCGGGCGCCCTCGCCGCGACGGTCATCAATGGGTCGTTCGAACAACTCGACGGCGACAATCCGGGCGGATGGAAGACGGCGGTCTGGCAACGCGCGGCGGAATTCTCTGTTGATGGCGTGGCGCATACCGGGTCGCGAAGCGCGCGGATTTCGTCGCGAGAGGGCGGCGACGCCTCGTGGACGACCATCGTCCTGGTCAAGCCGTACGCGCGGTATCGACTGACGGGCTGGATCAAGACCGAGGGCGTGGACGCGGGCACCGGGATGGGGGCGCTGCTGAACCTGCACGGCCTCAACCGGCTTCGCACGGCTGCGGTCACCGGCACGCAGGGCTGGACCCGCGTCGAACTCGACTTCAACACCGAGGAGAACGATTCGATCCAGATCAACTGTCTGCTGGGCGGGTGGGGCAAGTCGCGCGGCACGGCCTGGTACGACGACATCGGCCTCGAGTTGCTGTCGGCGCGGGAGTTGAAGCCGTCGGTCGCGATCGACGCGAGCGTCACCCGTGCGCCGATCTCGAAGTACATTTACGGCCAGTTCATCGAACACCTGGGTCGTTGCATCTACGGCGGCATCTGGGCCGAGATGATCGAAGATCGGAAGTTCTTTCATCCCATTGGCGACACGGACTCGCCCTGGACGGCCGCCGGCGAGCCGCGAAGCTTCGGGATGAACAGGACGACCCCGTTTGTCGGCGCGCAGACCCCGGAGATCGGCATGTGGGGCAATGGCAAACGCGCCGGGATCAGCCAGGCCGGGCTGGCGCTGGTGGCCCGCAAGGCCTACACGGGCCGAATCGTGCTGGCAGGGGAGTCGGCTGCGGCCCCAATTGACGTCAGTCTTGTCTGGGGCAACGCGCCGCAGGAGAGGCAGACGATTGTGATTTCCGCGATTGATGACGCGTACCGCACATCGCGATTGAGTTTTACGGCCGGGGCAACCAGCGCCGCCGGCCGCCTGGAGATCACGAGTCGCGGCAAAGGTGCATTCCGGGTTGGCACCGTGTCGCTGATGCCAGCCGACAACATCGAGGGATTCCGCCCGGACGTTCTTCAGTTGCTGCGCGAACTGGATGCCCCGATCTACCGCTGGCCCGGCGGCAACTTCGTGAGCGGCTACGACTGGCGCGACGGGATCGGGGATCGCGACCGGCGGCCGCCCAGGAAAAATCCAGCCTGGCAGGGCATCGAGCCCAACGATGTCGGCATCCACGAGTTTCTGGCGCTCTGCCGGCTGATTAAGACCGAGCCCTACATCACGGTCAACAGCGGGCTTGGTGATGCGACAGCAGCCGGAGACGAAGTGGAGTACGTGAATGGCGCGGCCACGACCACACAGGGGAGGCAGCGCGCAACGAACGGCCATTCCGAGCCGTTCAACTGCACCTGGTGGTCTGTCGGCAACGAGATGTACGGCAACTGGCAGCTTGGTCACATGCCGCTCTCCGACTACGTCAGGAAGCACGGGCAGTTTGCCGCGGCGATGCGCGCGCGCGATCCCCGCATCAAACTCGTGGCGGTCGGGGCCGTTGGCGCCTGGGACGAAGCCATGCTGGCCGGCAACGCCGCGAACATGGACCTCATCAGCGAGCATTTCTACGTGCAGGAACGACCCGGGTTGATGGGACACGTCGGCCAGGTGCCGAGCGCCATCCGCGCCATCGCGGCCGCCCACCGCCGCTACCGCGAGCAGATTCCCGCGCTCCGCGGCCGCAATCTGCAGGTGGCGCTTGACGAGTGGAACTACTGGTATGGGCCGCATCTCTACGGCGAACTGGGCACGCGGTACTTCCTGAAGGACGCGCTGGGCATTGCGGCAGGCCTTCACGAGTACGCGCGGCAGAGCGACATCTTCTTCATGGCGAACTACGCGCAGACAGTGAACGTGATTGGTGCCATCAAGACGACGAAGACGGCGGCGGCGTTCGACACCACTGGGGTTGTCCTCAAGTTGTATCGCACGCGGTTCGGTTCGATTCCAGTGAAGGTTGAGGGCGCGCCGGAGCCGCTCGATGTGGCGGCGGCGTGGCGCGAGCCCGGCAAGACGCTCACGGTCGCGATCGTCAACCCGACCGCAACCGAGCAGGCGCTGGACGTGCGCATCGCGGGGGCCACGTTCGCCGCGACGGGGCAACTCTGGCGCATCTCCGGCCCGAGCGACATGGCCTACAACGAGCCAGGCAAACCGCTTGTCGTCGACATCAAGGACACACCATCGATTCCGTTCGGCAACCGGGTCGTTGTGCCGCCACTGAGCATTTCGATGGTTGAGTTGCGCGCGCGGTAATCATGCGGCGGAGAACCCAGAGCAGGCGCCGAGGGGCCTCGCTCCGCGTCCCCGCTCACACAGGCCGGCAAGATGCACGTTGCCTCAGGGTCAGACGTAGGGCAACCACGGGGGGTTGCCCCTACACCTGATTGTGTCCGCCCCAGCCGGTCCTGGCCCTCACGGCGCGTTTTGCGAACTGACGCTGTCGGCCTGGTTCGAGGGGCCGCTTCGCGAAGCGCCTCGGCACCACGGGCCCGGCGGGGTCAGCGGAAGAGCGCCGTCTCCACCGCCAGGCCCGGCCCGAAACCGATCGCCAGGCAGGGCCGGGGTGCGTTGCGGCGGCGTAGCCGATCCAGGATGAAGATGATGGTTGGCGACGACATGTTGCCGAACTCGCCAAGCACCTCCCGGGACACAGCGTAGTCTTCGCGCTTGATGCCGGTCGCCTGGGCGCAGGCCTCGAGAATCCGCGGCCCACCCGGATGCAGGGCCCAACTCGCCATCTGGTCCACCGCCGTGCCCTGCGACGCCAGCCATCCATCCAGCCACGGTCGCAGTTCGCGCTCGATCACGCCGGGCACGCGAGCCGACAGCGACATCTCGAATCCGTGGTTGCCGATGCGCCACGCCATCAACTCCGCGGAGTCTTCGAGCAGCGACGCGCCGCTCGCCGAAAGCACCCATTCATCGGATTGCGCCCGCGATTGGCCGCCGCCGACGATCGCGGCCGCACCATCCGCGAAGATGGCATTGGCGACAAGCCAGTCGCCGTTCCAGCCGTACTGGTAGTGCAGAGAGCACAACTCGACGGCACACACCAGGACGCACGCGTCCGGGATGCTGTCGGCGTACGCCTTGGCCACGCGCAGGCCGTTCAGCGCTCCGTGACAGCCCATGAAGCCGACGTGGGTCCGCGCCACTGTCCAGCGAAGCCCGAGATCCCGAATCAAACCGACGTCGAAATTGGGCGCGGCAAACCCGGTGCACGATACGGTCACCACGTGCGTGACGGCGCCAGCATCGAGGCCGGCATCGGCCAGCGCCGCCCGAGCGGCTCTGGCCGCGAGCGGGGGCGCGTCCCTTTCGTAGCGCGCCATGCGCTCGGTCGTGGTTGGTCCGCGATCCGCATCATTCTGCATCGCCGGAAAAAACGACTGACTCGGGATTCCATCGCGGCTATCGGAATCCAGCACGATGCTGTGTCGTGTCTTGACGCGCGTGAGTCGGTACAACGCCTTCAACTGCCGTTGTTGTTCGTTGCTCGTGCAGCCATACGCCTGCGCCAGGGCAACGGCATGCTCCTGGGAGATGGACGAGGGCGGCGATGACGTGCCGATGCCATAGACGTGAAAGCTCATCGAGTATCTCCGATCGAAAAGGAACGTGCGCAAGCGCCGCACCGAAGCTGTCATCGACCCGACACAGTGGACACATGCGCACTATTCATGAGCGCGGCCAGGTGCACGAAGAATGCGCGCGAGAAACGGCCTGGCAAGCGCGGGCTGCAGCCGGAGCGATGTGACGATCGCGCCGACAAGTGAAGGATACCGCAGCGTGCGCGCAATGATGCGACACCAGCGCTGGTTCTGGCGCACAGTCCCATCATAGGCGTCCAGCCACTGCTGCTCGATCGCGCGATCCCATCCCGCAACGGCACGAGCCGCCACCGGCACGAGGGCGTCGGCGGCCGAAAGCGCCCACGCCATGCCTTCGCCAGTGAACGGCTCGATATAACCCGCCGCATCGCCGAGCACGAACACGCGATGCGCCACGGGCCTGACGACGTGGCGTGTCAGCGGCACCGTTCCCTGCCAGTCGAGCGCGTCGAGGGCCGAGGTCGCCGGTACGCGAGCGGAGGTCAGGATCGCGCGGACAGCCCCGGCAGGCCCGCCCTGCGCCTTCAGAAAGTCGACGTCGAACGCCGCCGCGATGTTGATCCTGGCCTTCTCGACGGCGGTGATGCCTACATACCCGCCACGTCCAACGACCATCGTCACGCAACCGCTGAGAGAGTCGACGCAGCCGGCATCGGCGACAGTCCCGATGCCAATCCTCGCATCGGATTCAACAACCCCGCGCATCGAGGCGAAGTCGCGCAACGAACTGTGACCGAGTCCGTCGGCGACCACCACGACTCGCGCACTCGAGACGACGCTGCGATTCTCGCGCTGCTGGAGCACGACCTGACGCGTGAGGTCGGAACGACGATCCGGCACGGCGTCTTCCGCTGTGACGAGCGCGGTTGTTTCAGGAAGAAACGCCGATCCGGCCGAGATGGCCGCCCGTACCAGGACGGCATCGAGTGTGGCGCGCGTGACGGTCAGGCCGGACGGCAACGGGAGGTCAACGCGGCGATGGCCGTATCGCAACTGAATGGCCGAGAGCGGCCTGGCGCCCAGCGCGCGAAGTTCGTCACCCAGCCCGGCTTTGTCCAGGAGGCTGACGGCGTGGGCATTGAGGCAGCCGCCACAGACTTTGTGCCGTGGAAACGCCTTGCGATCGACAAGCAGCGTGGTGAGCCCCGCGCGTGCGAAGCCGGCTGCCGCAAACGCGCCCGCCGGTCCCGCGCCGACGACAATGGCGTCCCACGTCGGGCTCGACGCCTGCACGAGCGTGATCGTCGGAGGAATGTTTATCAAGGCCGCTGTTCCCGATACAGGGGGCAGGAACCGATTGCCGCGACAGCCACGCCGATGCGCTCTGACACCAGGCCTCAGCTCCGCATGTCCCGTGTCCATGTCAGGAGAAATCGCTGCGGCCAGCACTCCCGGATTTCGGCGCCAGGCAGGCCGGCCTGTTCCGCCAGCGTGCGCGATTCGCGAGTGGTGAACGCCGCCTCGACCGACCGGGTCCCGTCCACATGAAAGACGCGGGAGCGCGACAGCAGACGGCAACCAATCCACGCGAACAGGTAGCCGAGATCGGTTCTCCGCAGGTCGGACACCACCACCAACTGGCCGGCGGCCTCCTTCATCCGCCGCAGCGTCGCGACGGCATCGTCGTCTGCCAGATGGTGCAGGAACAGCGAGCAATGCACCACGTCGAAACAGGTTGGCCACTGATCCCGCACGACATCCAATTGAACGAAGTGTACCTGTTTGACGCGAGACCGGGCGGCCAGGGTTCTCGCGTAATCGAGCGCCACCGCGCTCATGTCACAGCCCTGCACATCGGCCGCGATCCCGGCGCGCGCCAGGCGCTCGGCCAGACCGACGGCGACGTGTCCGCCGCCGCAGGCGATATCGAGAATGCGGAGCGGACGACCGCTTGTGGATCTGGCAACGCGGTGAATCGCTGGCCAGACGACCGACGTGGTGCGGCTGATGATGTTGGCGCGCCCGAGCGACGTCAGCGCGTGATGGTGCTCGCGCCTGTCGAGTCCGGGTTGGTCCATCAACTCTGGAGTGCGGACGCGCGTGGCGCGGACAAACATGTTAGCGGCGCTCCACCTTGAGGCGCGAAGCGCTCATGGCTGGGCCCCGGCTTGCCACCCCACCGCGGGTGCCGCGTCGGGGGCCCCGGCTTGCCACCCCACCGCGGGTGCCGCGTCGGGGGCCCCGGCTTGCCACCCCACCGCGGGTGCCGCGCTGGGGGCCCCGGCTTGCCACCCCACCGCGGGTGCCGCGCTGGGGGCCCCGGCTTGCCACCCCACCGCGGGTGCCGCGTCGGGGGCCCCGGCCGTCGCCGGGGTGACGAAACGGTGGATCAAGCGGCATCGACGATCCTGGCCACCCGGCCGAGCACGTCGTCGATGATGCGGCGCACGGCCGTTTCCGACCCGGCTTCGGCGACGACCCTGACGATGGGTTCGGTGTTCGAGCCCCGAACGAGGAACCAGCCATCGGCGAGCGTCACCCTGATGCCGTCGCGCGCATCAATCGGCAGATGCCCGAAATCGGCGCGGATGGCGCGCAGCACCTCCGGGATCTTGTTCGACGGGCAGGTGAGTTTCTCCTTGGCCATCGAGTAGTGGGGAAGGTCGGCCATCAAGCTCGACACCGTGCGGCCAGACTCGGCGAGCAGGTGCAGGATGAGCGCCATTCCCACATGGCTGTCGCGCGCGAAATTGATGCGCGGATAAATGACGCCACCGTTGCCCTCGCCGCCGATGACGGCCTTCTCGATCTTCATGCGATCCGTGACATTGGCTTCGCCGATTTTCGATCGCACAACTCTGCTGCCGAATCGCGCTGCCAGGCCGTCGATCGCCACGGTGGTCGCAAGGTTGGCCACGACCACCGGCCCGGAAAAGGGGCCTGGGCCGGAAACGGGGTCTGACCCCATTTCCATTTTCGCGAGGACGTACCAGGTGGCCAACACCAGCGTGTAGTCTTCGCCAATGGGTTCGCCACGCTCTGAAACCACCGCGAGCCTGTCGGCATCCATGTCCTGCGCGAACCCGACGTCGCACTGGCTGGCGACGACCGCCTCGCAAAGCGCGCCGAGATTCTCTGGCAGCGGCTCGGCCTCCCTGGGAAACAAGCCATTGGGGGTGACGTTGATGGGCACGACGTCCACGCCAAGCGATTCGAGGAGCCGCGGCGCAATGAGCGCACCGGCACCGTTGCACGAGTCAAGCGCCACGCGCAGTCGGCGCGGGCCAGCGGGCAGCGGCCCGACGGCATCGAGAATGGCCTTGATGTGGAGATCGAGGCCGTTGGTCATCCGCTCGACGCCGCGCATCTCGGTGCCGGCGACCTTGACGTACTCGCCCTGGTGATAGATGTCGAGCAATTCGCGTGCCTGACCGGCATCCAGAAAGAGACCGTCGGCGCCAACAAACTTGAGCGCGTTCCACTCGGCCGGGTTGTGGCTGGCGGTGATCGCGATGCCGCCGTGCGCGCGCCGATGGCGAACGGCCAATTGCACGGTCGGCACCGGGCAGATGTCGAGATCGATCACGCGACACCCGCTCGAGAGCAAGCCCGCGTGAACCGCCTGCCTGACCATCTCGCCAGATGTGCGCGTGTCGCGTCCAACGACCACCGCGCCAGATCCGACGTAGGTGCCGAACGCCTCGGCGAAGCGGGCCAGCATCGCGGGCGTGAGCGAGTCGCCCACGACGCCGCGCACGCCGGAAATGCTGATCTTCAGCGTCGGGATGGCACGCATACGCTACGCCTTCACCCTGTCTCTCGCCCAGTCCAGCAGATCGCGCGCTCGCGTCGTCGAGTCGGCCTCGGCGATGATGCGGATCATCGACTCGGTTTGCGAGGCCCTCACGTGAACCCATCCGTCAGGCCACGAGATCTTGATGCCGTCGGTCGTGTCGGCCGTCGGCTGATCGGCTTCGACCTGCTCACGAAAGCCCTGGAGCACCGAGTAGAGCGCGCTCGACTTTACGGGCACGTCGTGCCTGGCGACCGGGTAGCTCGGCAGCCCTTCGAGCGCGGCTTCCAACGACAACCCAGTCCGCGCAAGGTGCTCGAGAATCAGCCCCTGGGCCGCGGCCGCATCGTGTGACATCAGCACGCGCGGCAGCGCCACGCCCCCGTTGCCCTCGCCGCCGATGACGGCGCCATGCTGGATCATGGCCTCGGAAATATATGACTGGCCAACGGGTGTGCGCACCACCGCCGACCCGTGCCGTGCCGCCACCACGTCGATCGCGCGCGTCGTAGACACGTTCGTGACCACCGTGCCGGGTGTTTGCGAAAGCACGATGAACGCAGCCAGCGTCAGCGTGGCTTCTTCCGAGAGCGCGACACCGGCGCCGGTCACAAGTCCAAGACGTTCGCCATCCGCGTCGTGCGCGAAGCCGAGGTCGGCTCCGCCGGCCCGCACCACGGCTTTCAGTTGCGCCATGGTTTCGGGTCTGGGTTCCGGCCGGTGCGGGAACGGCGCAGTCGGATCGTCGTTGACCGCCAGCACCGTGCATCCAAGCGCCTCGAGCCAGCGGGGAGCGAGCAGGGCGCACGCACCGTTGCAGCAGTCAACCGCCACGCGCAGCCGCCGCGCGCGAATCGTGTCGACATCAAACGCGTTGGCCAGCACGGCGAGGTGGTGCGCGATGGCATCCTGCTCTCCGACGCGCGTATGGATGCGATCCCATCCCACTTTCTCGAATTCGCCCTGGTGGACGATGTCGAGCAGTTCGTCTGCCTGAGTGGTATTGAGGTAGAGGCCGTCGGCGCGCACGAACTTCAGCGCATTCCAGGACGAGGGATTGTGCCCGGCTGTAATCGAGATTCCACCCCGGGCGCCAAGCGCCGGGACCGCATGCTGCAGGGTGGGCGTGGGGCACACACCCAGGTCGATCACTTCGCATCCGGCGGCGAGCAATCCCGACAGCACGGCCGACCGCACCATCGGTCCGGATGGGCGCGTGTCGCGGCACACGAGGACGCGACCCGAATCCAGGTAGGTCGCGAAGGCCTGCGCGAACGACACAATAAGTTCGGGCGTCAGGGTTTCGCCAACGACACCCCGGACGCCGCTGATGCCGATCTTGAGCGGCCGCATCTGGGGCGATCTTACCGCTATTTGCCCTTCGACTCAGTCATCGTGGGCACGGCCCGGCCTTTTTGCAGGCGCAAGACAAGGGTTCAACGTTCTGCCGCCGTCCTCCACCCGGTTGGGATCCGGGGTCAGGGCTACTTGTCGGTCAGCATCCTGTGGACAGCAGCGAGGATCAATGCGCCAAGAAAGAGCGATCCGAACAGGACCACGAAATTTGAGGCGTCGCCGGATCCGCCAGCCGTAGTGGCTTGCGCCGACCATGTGGCGAGACGCGCGGGGCTCAAGCTCGACAGCATTCTCGTCAATCCAGACCACTGCCACACGACGAAGCCGACCAGGCTTGCGAGGCCGGCGAACAACTCCGCCTTGTGCATGCGTTCGATGGGCGCGGCTGCGCGGCGCTCGGCCTCCCATCGGCGCAGGAGTTGCGCCTTCCACCAGATGACATCCGCATTCGGCAGCGCGTGCGACTCGGCCGATGTATCCGCCATGCGGCGCATCCAGCACACGGCCTCGACCGCCTCGCGACAGGCGGGACACGCGGCGAGATGGTCCACAACGGCAGGATCCGTTTCGTGGCCGGCGGCCGCGGCCTCGAGCAGCGACGATTGTTTGCCGCAGATCCGATCCAGCATTACCGTTCTCCCGGGCCCAGGCCCTTTTGCTTGAGCAGGCCGGCCAGCTTCCGGCGCGCGCGGAAGAGCATCACCGGCACGCTGGCCGCCTTCAGGCCAAGTGTCTGGGCAATCCCGCGATGTCCAGTGCCTTCAACGTGGGCCAACCAGAGCAGCACGCGCTCCTGGGGTTTCAGCTCGCGGAACGTGCGCGCCATGTCGTGACGCAGCGCGGCAGCGTCGGCCGTGTCGACCACTGCCTCCGGCGGCGACGCCGCGTGCCGACCGACCCGGACCGCCCGCCGCCAATGATCAGTGGACGCGTTGCTCGCGATGCGGAACAGGTACGCCCGGAGCTGGGCGTCGTCTCTGGTCGCAAACTTCGTGGCCAACAGCCGGCAGAAGCTGTCCTGCAGCAGGTCGTCCGCATCGGCCGCGTTGCCCGTGAGCCGATACAGGTAGCCCCAGAGCGCGCGGCCGTGCAGGCGATACAGATCCTGGAACTCGCGTTCGGTGAGCAGCGTTGCCGCCGGAGCAGCGGGCTCGCGCTCGCTCACCACGTCGTTCCGAATCGTTGCCGCTCGTTCGACCATGACTGCTGCATCCCGTCAGGATAAGCCCGCCATCGCAGCGGCGCCAGCCCTCTCTCAACTAGAGCGGCTTGCGGCCATCCGGTTGATCGAACAACCCGAACGACTTCGACAGGAAGAAGGACGAGCCGCACGAAATCAGCAAACCGATTCCACATGCGGTGACGATCGTCCCGATCACCATCAGGTCGTTTCGATGCTCTCCAAACCACGATCCCAGCAACAGGAAACCAATGCCAATCGAGAGGCAAATCATGGCCTGCTCTGCGGAGCGGACGATGCGGGTCTTGGCGCTGGGACCTTCGATGGTGAGCGAGCCCATGAAGCGCCGGCCGCCGTCGGTTTCGAGGAACTCGCCGAAGTCCTTTGCGGAACCCATCTTCTCCAGAATCTTGGACTGGAACTCTGCGGTGGCCTTCAGTTGCGCCTTGTGGCGGCTCGAAGTGACAGCCGTGTGGACAATCCAGCCAATCACGCCGAACAGGACGATCGGAATCAGGAATTCGAAGTTGCCCATGGTCGTTCTCCTTGGATGCGCGGCAGCGCGCGTCGTTCTACCGGCATAACGAACGGGAAGGCGTGGACATTAACAAGGCAATCCGGATACCTGCGCGATAGATGTTGCGGCGCGCGTGTGACAACCCTATACTGCCCGAGAGAGCAGATTCACGTTGCGGACTGATTGGTCCCGCCTGGAGGAGTGGAATGTCGAACCAGTTTGAGCCCGAATTTCCCACGATTGTCGGAGTCCCGGCGGCGGTGCCTGCGACGCCAGCCCCGGCACCGGCTCCGGCCCCGCCGGCAGCCAACCCGGTCCCGGCCGCGGTTGTCGCCCCGAAGCCCGCGCCAGTTGCCGCGAAGAAACCGGCCAGGAAGGCGGTAAAGAAGGCCGCCAAGCCGGCGAAGAAGACGGCGAAACCGGCAAAGAAAGCTGTCAAGAAGGCCGCCAAGCCGGCGAAGAAGGCTGCCAAGCCGGTGAAGAAGGCCAAGAAGGCGGTGAAGAAGGCCGCGAAGAAGGCCAAGAAGGTCGCCAAGAAAGCCAAGAAGGTCGCCAAGAAGGGCAAGAAGGGCAAGAAGTAGGGTACTCTAGCTGTTCGGCCTGTCGGCGGCCCGTTCCAGAGAGCCGGGGCGGGCCATGGCAGTTGCAGCATCGACGGTGAGGTGGCCGAGAGGCTGAAGGCGGCGGTTTGCTAAACCGTTATACGGGCTAAAACCTGTATCCAGGGTTCGAATCCCTGCCTCACCGCCAGCCTTCGCTCACCCTCAGCTTTCATCAGCTTCGGGTCAGCTACGGCTGGCTAGCCCAGTACACGCGAAGGATGTCTCGCCGAAGCGCGTAGCGCGAAGGCGGACGGTTCTCTGACATCACCCGCCCAGGATAGCCCGTTCCATGACCGTCCCTCGCCTGCGCTTTGCGCCATCACCCACCGGATACCTGCACGTCGGCGGCGCCCGGACGGCGCTTTTCAACTGGCTCTATGCCAGGCGGACCGGCGGCGTCTTCGTGTTGCGCATTGAGGACACCGACGTCGAACGATCGTCGTGGGACAAGGTCGAAGGGATTCTCGACGGGTTGCGGTGGCTGGGGCTCGATTGGGACGAGGGGCCGGAGGTTGGCGGACCGCACGGGCCGTACTTCCAGTCGCAGCGGCTCGACCGTTATCGCGAGATGGCCGAACGCCTCGTGCGGGAAGGGCACGCTTACTATTGCTACTGCAACGCGGCGGCAGCCGCGGGCGTACCGGCACCACCGGCGGGCGTACCGGCAGCCGACGGCGAGCTTGCCACGCCGGAGCCGGGCGAAGGCGGGGAGGAGGGTGACGCCCCGCGCGGCGAGTCGTGGACCTACGATCGCCGTTGCCTGCGGCTGACGCCCGGCGAGGTGGCCGTGCGCGAAGCGGCGAAGATGCCGCGCGCGATTCGCTTCAAGGTGCCCGAAGGCGCCACCACGTTTCACGATCTCGTCCACGGCGACATCACGTTTGACAACGCCAACATCGAGGATTTCGTCGCGCTGCGATCGGACGGTCATCCGACCTATCACCTGTCGGTGGTCGTCGATGACATCGACATGGACATCACGCATGTCGTGCGTGGCGACGATCACATTTCGAACACGCCGAAACAGGTGTTGCTCTACCGCGCGTTCGGGCTGCCGGTCCCAGCCTTTGCGCACGTGCCTCTGATTCTCGGGCCAGACAAACGCCGGCTGAGCAAGCGCCACGGCGCGACGTCGGTGATGGAGTACGAGCGCCAGGGATTCGTGCCCGAGGCGATGGTGAACTTCCTGGCGCTGCTCGGCTGGTCGCCCGGCAGCGGCAACAAGGAACTGTTCGGGCGCGACGAACTGGTTGAGGCGTTTTCGATCGAGGGCATCAGCAGCAGCAACGCGGTATTCAATCCGGAAAAACTCGAGTGGTTCAGCGCGCAGCACATTGCCGCGATGTCGGCAGAGGAGTTGGCGCAGCGGATCGAGCCGCTGCTGCGATCGGCTGGCATGTGGCGCGACGAATATGCGGGGGCCGAGCGGGAATCGCTGCGGCGCCTGATTGAGATGCTGCGTCCGCGCGCAAAGCGGCTCACCGGGATTGTCGAAAAGGGACAGTTCTTTCTGGCCGACGCCGTGCAGTACGACCAGGCGGCGGTGCAGAAGCATCTGGCGACACCGGAGTCGCGGGCGCTGCTTGGCGCGGTTCGCGGCGTGTGCGCCGCGATCGAGCCGTTCACGGCCAGCGCGATCGATCCTGCGCTGCGGGAACTGGCTGTTGCGAAGGGTGTGAAGGCAGGGGCGTTGATTCATCCCACGCGGGTGGCCGTCACCGGCCAGGCCGCCAGCCCCGGCATCTTCGAGGTGCTGGAGTTGCTCGGCCGCGAGCGCGTGCTCGCGCGTCTTGACGCGTGCCTGGCGTCGCGTCTACCCGGGAGGAATTCGTAGGGGCGGCCCCCCGTGGCCGCCCTTCACGAGCGCGATTCACCGCGATCCCACGAGACGAGCGAAGCCCGCGTTCCTGATCCCGCTGGCCGAATCCGGCCCGTTTACGCTAGAATCGTCAGATACGTCTGCCGCGACCCGCATCACTGGGAGGTCGTTCAACGGTAGGACACGTGGCTCTGGACCACGTTATCGGGGTTCAAATCCCTGCCTCCCAGCCACACAACTCTCTCCCAATCAACTGGTTACGAGCACGCTCCGAAACGACTCGGCCGCCGTTCGATCCCATTCTTGATAGAAACTTGACAAAAAGTCGCGCCATCGGCGAACAACATCTCCGTCGAACGTCTGCGCCGAAGCCAATCTCCAAGACCGCGCGAGGGGTGGAGAGCTCGCATGCTACGCTACCGCCGAGTCGGAGAACGTGTCCGCTCCCTTGCGAGCGTGGTCGACAGAGGAGACGACGATCGATGCGGATACCCACGACACGCGGCACATGCGAACGATGTGGAACCAGTGGAACCCGCGGCGTACTCAGAAGACACCTGGCGGTGTGCTCGGCACCGATGCCCGAAGACTCCCGGCGTGGGAGGCGTCGCCCCGCGGCCGCCCCCGGGTTGCTGATCGAAGTTGTCGGCCGCCCGAAAGCCTACTGGTTGTTCCTTGGCGTGGCGCACGACGCCAAGCTGAGCGATCTCGACGCGTGGCTGCGGGCCATCTGGCTCGAGTGCTGCGATCACCTCAGCGAGTTCGTCATCGGGCCGACGCGCTACTCGTCGGATCCGAGTCCGACGTTTTCGCTGAGGGCGCGACCCCAGTCCACGCACATCGGTGTTGGCAAGGTGCTCCGGCCAGGTGTCGCGTTCCAGCACCACTACGATTTCGGGAGCACCACCGTTGTCGACCTTTCTGTCGTCGGGGAGCTGATCGTCCCAGTGGCTTCCCAGGCGATCGTGCTGCTGGCCAGCAATGACGCTCCAGAGATTCTGTGCTCCCAGTGCGCCGAGCCCGCCGTAAAGTTGTGTGCCGAGTGCGACGCGGACGGGGAAGCGTGCTTCCTCTGCGAGAGTTGCTCGTCGCGGCACCAGTGTGGCGACGAAGTGCTGCGTCCAGTTGTGAACTCACCGCGGATGGGAGTGTGCGGTTACAACGGGCCTGGCGCGTAGTACTCCGTGCCTTCGCCCTCGAGACATGTTCGTACCTCAATCCACGCTGGGCTCACCGGTCGAGCCCCCGGTAGTGAGGCTGCGGCAAATGGCCGTCGCGGTCGTACGGAGGATCCTCGTGTGCCGGCATGTCGTAGTCGGGGAAGTCAACAACCCACTGACGGCGCCAATCCTCGTCGGCGTAATACCTCAGGTAGAGGCGAATGTCCTCTTCGCTCCCGGTTCCGACCATGTCCACGTGCGACGTCGAACCCGGAACATCTGGGAGCACGGGCACCTCGTCCCGCAGAACGCGGTGCCAGAGCGCACTATACAGATCGCGGTCGCTCAAGTGATCCGTGTGGGTGAGGAAGACATTCAGGAGCGCCAGACCGTGAACGACCGCCCACAGTACGCCCGTCAGCTTCTCGTCATCGACCAAATCCGGAACAGGCAGCTCCACTCCCGCCGCGACCAGTTGCTGGAAGTTGGTCGTCGTCTGCCCGGCGGTCTCCTCGAACTCGACGACGCGGCGCCAGAACTGCTCCTGTTGCTCCAAAGAGACCGCGTCTGACATCCAAGAGACCATCTTGCCTCCGCTCAACTGTTTCGCCCGCTGCTTTAAGACCTCAATCCGCTGATCCTCCTCGCAATCGTCGTCGCCATGGCTGCCGTTCGCACACATATCGCCGTCCCTCCCTCCCGGGCCGTATTCCATTGCCCGGCTTGTGCCGATCCGCCGCGCGTGCGTTTGCATGAATCGGACCAGACGCAGATGCCTCGATTTCCAGGCTGAATGGCGAGCTTGCGAGAAGCAGTACGCAAGGAATGCCGAAGGTGGAGTAGCCGCTGATCGCAGAAACTGCGCTCAAACAGGTTGCGTGGCGCCTCGGTCCGCCTCCACGACGTGCGCGACAGGAGGGCCGGAAGGGACTGTCCCCCAGACTTCGCCGTGCTATGCTCCGGCCCGTGACGACCCAGGGAGCCGAACCTCGCGTCCCGGCCTACTACTGGGCGTCCGTGCACGAGTTCCTATCGGCCAATCCGGATGCGGTCCTCGGCAGGCTGGTGTCGTCCAGCGCCTTCGCGGCGACTGATCAGTTGCAGGTCGACGCCTGGAGGGAAGAGATCGACGTCCTGCGGAGGACGCTTGGGGGATTCTCCGGGACGATCTTCCTCGAGTTCGACGTTCCCAGACTCGGCAGCCGTATCGACGCCGTGCTTGTTGAAGGTGCGGCCGTCTTCCCCATCGAGTTCAAGTGTGGCGAATCGAAGTACCTGCAAGGGGACTACGAGCAGGCGTGGGACTACGCACTCGACCTGAAGAACTTCCATCTCGCCAGCCACAACGCCACGATCCTTCCGATCCTCGTCGCAACGGAGGCAACCACCGGAGACTCTGAGTGGAAGCTCGCGCATCCAGACGGGACGAGGCCACCGCGGCGATGCCGTCCTGACACGCTGTGCGACGCCATCGCCAATGGGCTGAGCCTCGTTCATGGAGCGGCGATCAACGGACCGGTGTGGGGGGCGGCGCCCTACCAACCGACCCCCACCATCATCGAGGCCGCACGGGCACTTTACGCGCGTCACAGCGTCGAGGCAATCTCGCGCAATGACGCCGGCGCGAAGAACCTCACCGTAACGTCGAACGCCGTCGAGGAGGTCATCGAAAGGGCCAGGACCGGCCGGCACAAGGCGATCGTGTTCGTGACCGGCGTGCCCGGTGCCGGGAAGACCCTCGTCGGGCTGAATGTCGCGACCAGGCGTCGCGAGATGGGGGAGGCGAGGGCGGTCTTCCTCTCCGGCAACGGTCCCCTGGTTGCGGTTCTGCGTGAAGCCCTGATTCGTGACGAGATGCCGCGCCTTCCGAAGGGCACGCGCCGGGGCTCGGTCCTTCAGCGCGTCAAGCCGTTCATTCAGAACATCCACCACTTTCGGGACGATGGAGTCAGGGACCGGCACGCGCCTCCCTACGACCATGTCGTCATCTTTGACGAGGCGCAACGCGCCTGGGACTTGCGGAAGACCGCCGACTTCATGAAGAGGCGGAAGAAGGTCTCCGGCTTCAACCAGTCAGAGCCGGAGTTCCTGGT
>Ga0315278_10000489_pt1 | contig 34871 bp, 32 predicted proteins | sample YL17G06_0_MG_FD_203880 | JGI IMG/M metagenome (GOLD analysis project Ga0315278, IMG submission 203880) | Sediment microbial communities from Yellowstone Lake, YNP, Wyoming, USA - YL17G06_0 | ecosystem: Environmental > Aquatic > Freshwater > Lake > Sediment | place: USA: Wyoming | collected... | reverse complement strand
CCCGACGATCTGATAGCTGCGGAAGCTCGTCTCGACGACCACCGCGACCAGCTGGGAGCCATGCGGGTCGAGTGCCAGGATCCGATTCGGCATGATCAGCGGTTCATCGACGGCAAGAGATTAATTGCATCGGATGCTGGCGGGGTTGTCAAGGAAACGGTCCCCGGCTCTTCGCGCCAGTCGAGAACTTCGAGCCGTTGACCGTTGCGCCGCTCCAGGACCGCCAGACCGCGCGTGACCTCGGCGGCGATCCCGGCGGCATGGATCGTGAAATAGGCGCTTCGCGTCGTGAAGAACGAGCGGAACTGGGGCGGCAGCTGGCTCCATCCGGGGATTTCGTTGAGCTCCTGCCCGCCCTGAAACGGGTGATCTTGTCGCTGCGCGACGATCGCCTTGGCCGCCGCGGGGTCGTCGACCGACCCGAGCAGGGTCGTCAGCAGCAGCTCCGAGGCCGTGTTGACGTTGATCTGCAGCTCTTCGTTCGGTAGCGCCGTCACCATCGCGCGGAGAGCGGCCCACTGCTCGCGAGTGAGCTCGCCGAAGCCGCGCACGAGCTGCAGCTCGTCGAGATTCAACAACCGGCCGTTGCGGGGATCGTAGGGGGGATTGAGGCCCTCGTAGTACTCTCGTTCCGCGCCGCTCTGCGCCGTCACGTCGTCATCCGGATCCAGCCAATCGAGCAGCGGGAAGAGCAGATTGATGTCGAGACCGAGCGCGGCGAGGACGCCCTGGAAGAGGGTCTTCCGAGTTTCGAGCACCATCGGACTGACTCCCGGCCGAAGCGCCAGCGAATTGACGTTGAACCGCGCGGACTCGTCGTCGATGCGGAACGCAGCGTCGCCGACGCCTTCGCCGATCGGGCTTGGCGGAAACGGCTGCGCCCAAGGGTCGGCGAGAGTATCCACGTTCGGGCGCACGTTCTTGGTTTTCTCCGCGGCGTCGACCTTCAGCAGCATCTCGGCGAGCACGAGCCCGGCCCTCGCGAGATAGCGCGCTTGCAGGGAGGACAGGGCGTTGCGCGTCAGGTGCGCATCGACCTCCGTCGAATACGTGAACTCCACGACCAGGATCGTGAGCAGCGACACGACCAGCAGCGTGATCAGCAACGCGATGCCCGCTGGCTTTTTCTTGCGAGTCATCGACGGGGAGCCGGCCGCCCGGCGACTTGCGGAGTACGAATGTTCCGAATCATCGGCAGGTCGACCGCGGTCTCGTAACGTTCCGACTCGCCGGCGTCGTTCGTCACGGTGAGCGTGATCTCCACCGCCTCCGGCGCCGCGGTGAAGTTGCGGGAGTCGCTCGAATCCCAATCCTCGACCCAGTTCTTGCCGTCGAAGAAGCGATAATCGAGACCGCTGACGCCGGGCAGGATGAGCACGGAGCCCGCGGGATTCGCCTTGTCGGGATCGAATCCTTCGCCCGTGAGCGAGAAGATCGTTTCCCGATAGAGACCGAGGTTCGCCGACTGTGGACTCTCCGGGGCGACGAAGTAATGCACGATCCCGAGATCCACGCCCGCGAACGTCGCCGCCGTCAGACGGCGCACGATGGTCGTGAACGCCACGTCGTCGACGGCAACGCCGGCATCGGTGCGCACGCGCCCGAGAAAGAGCGCGCGACCGGGAGGAAACTTCGCCGACCCGCCCGCGCGTGGCGTCGGCGCGACTCCCGGCGCCGGCGCTTGTGACTGTGCGGGCGCCGCGGAGAGCGTGGCCCGAGCGTTCTGAAGGTCCTGGGTCATGCGCGTGAGCGCCGCGCGCGCCCCGGCGGCCTCGTCTGCGCGCCTTTCGGCGAACTCCTTGGCGGCGATCGTCTGTGAGAACACGCCGTAGATGATGGTCAGCACCACGCCGAGGATCGCCAGCGTGATCGTGATCTCGAGCAGGGTGAACCCGGAGTAGGGCTTCCGGCTTCTGGCCTCGGGCTTCAGCAAAGGACTCCCCGAATTCTCTGGCGTAACCCGTGGCCCGCGGCCTGTGGCCGCTCTTTCGTCATTGCTCCGGCTTCCTGACCATCGTCACGAGCCGTACCGCATCGGGATCGTCGACGTCCCAGAACACGCGGACGTGAATCTCCCGGATCTCGTCCTCGAGCTCCCGCGTCGGGCCACGTAGAATCTCGAGCTCCCAGTGGTATTCTGGATCGTTGGCGAAGTCGCCGGTCGATCGGGTCGGGTCGGGAAAGCTATCCGCGACAATCGAGCGCGTCATCAAATCCTGCGCGAGCAGCGTGGCGCGGTTCAGCCTCTGGTCGTAGGCGACGATCTGGATGTTTCTGCCGTGCAGCGAGAGCAGGCTGACCAGGGCCGTGGCGATGACCGCCACGGCGACGAGGACTTCGAGTAGCGTGAATCCGCCCCACTGCCTACGAGCCTGCAAGATCCTAGTGTCCCTCGGAGATTTCCGCTCGGCCACGGATGGGGTCGATGCGCAACGTATACGCGTGGCCTTCGTCATCGACGAGACGGACTACGGAAGCGTCGGCGTAGCCCTCGGGATAGAAGCGTGTCGGCACCAATCCCTGTGCGAGCTTGCCGACGCCGGGAACGAACACGTCGGCGATGCGCACGTCCGGAGACAGGACGACCCGGCGAGCGAGCAGGTCGGTGTCTTCGACGAGGGTACTCGTCCCCTCCTCCGCGTGCGCCACCCAATACTCCTGCCGGTCGAGATCGAAGTACAGCACCAAGACCGTGCCCCGCAGGGCGGCCTCTTCGTAGAGATAGCGGGTGGTATTGGCGAGTCGTCGCGTGGTGGCGGTCAGCTCGGCACCGGTCACGCTGCGAATCCGTGGGATCGCGATTCGCGCGACGATCGCGATGATCAGGACGACGATCGACAGCTCGATGAGAGTGAAGCCGGCCTCTCGCTTCCGGCATCGGATTTCCGCAGAAGACTTCCCGCGCCGCAGGCCTGAAGCCTGGGGCCTGAAGCCATTGTTCATGCCTTCATCCGAGGTCTCTGCTGTCGATGTCGGCGTTCTTTCCTTCGCCTCCCTGCTCACCGTCGCCGCCGAGGCACTTGAGCACGAAGTTTTGCCCGTCGCTCAGGTACACGTAGGGATTTCCCCAGGGATCTTCCGGAATCTTTTGGATGTAGCCCTCGGGATTGTACCGCCGCAGCGGCGGGCCGCCGGACGGCTTTTGCACGAGCGCCGCGAGACCCTGCCCTGTGGTCGGATAGATCGCGTTGTCGAGCTTGTACAGATGGAGGCCTTCCTCGATTTGCTTGAGATCGACCTTGGCCTTGGTGATGCGGGCGTTATCGGTCTGGCCGATCACGTTGACCGAGACGATCGTCGCGAGCAGGCCGATGATGAAGACCACGACCATGATCTCGATCAGTGTGAAGCCGGCAGTTCGGCGCATCAGTTCTCCAAACGTTTCGACGTCAGGCGGTGCTGAGAAATTCGCGCGTTGGCAGGGTCAGGATACCAGCGGGGCTCCGAGCGGGCAAACCATGATCGGCGGCTTGCTCATCGAACCAGTTGGCTCATCTGGAAGATCGGCAGCAGGATCGACAGGACGATGAAAGTGACTATACCCCCCATGAAAACGATCATCACGGGCTCGAGGAGCGTCGTCAGCGTGGCGATCGTGCTGTCGACCTCCCCCTCGTAGGTCTCGGCCGTCTTGAAGAGCATCTCCTCGAGCCGCCCGCTCTTTTCGCCGACGGCGATCATGTGGATCATCAGCGGCGGAAAGATGCCGCTCTTCTTGAGCGGGGGAGCGATTGACTGGCCTTCGCGAATGGCATCGCGGGCCGCCTCGGTGGCATCGTAGAGCACGCGGTTGTCGACGATGTTCTTGACGATGTCGAGCGACGGGAGGAGCCCGATGCCGCTCTGCAGCAGCGTCGACAGGGTGCGGGAGAAGCGCGCGACGGCGATCTTCTGCATGAGCTTTCCGAAGACCGGCACGCGCAGCACCCATCGGTCGTAGCGCTGCCGGCCCGCCTCGGTGCGCACGTAATAGCGGAAGGCGAGCGCCACGACCGCGAGCAGGACGACGACGAGCGGCCACCAGGTCGACAGCATGCCGGAAAGCGCCATGAGGATCCGCGTCGGCAACGGAAGGACCTGCTTCGACTCGGTGAAGATGCGCGTGATCTTCGGCACGACGTAGGAGAGGAGGAAGAAGAGGATCGTGGTTCCGATGATCAGCATGACCGCCGGGTAGGTGAGCGCCGAGCGGAGCTTGCTGCGAAGGCGCGCGGTCGACTCCGTGTAGTCGGCGAGTCGGAGCAGCACGACGTCGAGCGCGCCGCTCGCCTCGCCCGCGCGCACCATGTTGACGTAGAGATCGCTGTAGACTCTGGGATGCTCCGCCAGCGCGTCGGCGAGTGAGGTGCCTTCGTTCACGCGCTCGCGCGTCTGCGTGAGCATGCGCTTCAAGCGCTCGGAGTCGACCTGATCGATGAGCGCCGAGAGGCAGTCGACGAGCGGCAGGCCCGCGGAAACGAGCGTCGAGAGTTGCCGCGTCATGACCGCCAGCTCCTGCGCGCCCACCCGCTCGAAGAGGCGCGAAAGCGAGCGGGAGGCCCGGGGTGTGGACTCCGCTTCGCGGCTCTCCGCTAGCGAGGTCGGAAAGACGCCCGAGCGGCGGAGCTTCAGGCGTGCCGCGCGCGGGCTGTCGGCGTCGATGATCCCGGTGACGTTCTTGCCGTCGGGACTCAGGCCGACGTACGAATAAACTGGCATGATCGAACTTCAGGCTTCGGGTTTCAACAAGAGTCTCCCCGCAATCCTTTGCTGGAAGCCTGACGTCTCCGGCCTGAAGTCCTCATTCGACTAAGATGTCTTCCTGCGTCACGCGCATGACTTCTTCGATCGTGGTCAGGCCTTCGAGCACCTTCCGCGTGCCGTCGTCGCGGAGCGTCAGCATGCCGCGCGAGGTGGCATCGCGGCGAATCGTTGCCGCGTCGGCGTTCTTCATGATGAGCGCCCGAATGTCGTCGTCCACGACCAAGAGCTCGTGGATGCCGATCCGTCCGCGGTAGCCCGTCTGCTTGCAATCGGGGCAGCCCGTTCCGGCGTGAAAAACGGTGCCGGTGGCGGCCTGTGCGGGCGAGATGCCGACCTCGCGGAGCTGCTCGGACGTGGGTTGGATCCGCGTGCGGCACTTCGCGCAGACCCGGCGGAGTAGACGCTGAGCCATTACGGCGATCACGGACGAAGACACGAGGAAGGGCTCGATGCCCATGTCGACCAGGCGTGTGACCGCGCCGAACGAGTCGTTGGTGTGGAGCGTCGAGAAGACGAGGTGGCCGGTGAGCGCCGCATGAATGGCGATCTCGGCCGTCTCCATGTCGCGGATCTCACCCACCATGATGACGTCGGGATCCTGGCGCAGGATCGAACGCAGACCGTTGGCGAACGTGAGCTCGATCTTCGGATTCACCTGCATCTGACCGACGCCCGCGAGCTGGTACTCGATCGGATCCTCGATCGTGATGATGTTCTTCTCGTTGGAATTGATCTTTTGCAGCGACGCGTAGAGCGTCGTCGTCTTGCCGCTGCCGGTCGGGCCGGTGACGAGGATGATGCCGTGGCTCTGATGGATCAGGCGCTGGACGGTCTTCAGGTTCTGCCCGGCGAGTCCGAGGTCGTCGAGCGGGAGCAGGGTCGCCGAGCGGTCGAGAAGTCTCATGACGATGCGCTCGCCAAAGGCCGTCGGGATGACCGAGACGCGGATGTCGACGTCCTTGCCGGCGATCTTGGTGCGAATTCGGCCGTCTTGGGGCAGGCGCTTTTCGGCGATGTTGAGACCCGCCATGATCTTCACGCGTGAGAGGATGACGGGCTGGAAGCGCTTCGGCGGCTTGACGATGTCGTAGAGAATCCCGTCGATGCGGAAGCGCACGACGAGCTGCCGTTCGAAGGGCTCGATATGGATGTCCGAGGTGCGGTCTTTGACCGCTTGGAAAATGAGTTGGTTGACGAGGCGGATGATCGGCGCCTCGTCGCTCGCGTCGAGCAGATCCTCCGGCTCTTCGAGCTCGGTGGCCATGAGGTCGAGGCGCTCCACGTCGAGCCCGGAGACGAGCTCCGCGGTCGATCCCGAGGCGCGGTCGTAAACGCTGTTGATGGCATCGGCGATGAGCGGTGCGGGTGCAACCACGGCGCGCACCGCCTTGCCGAACAGCAGACGAAGATCGTCGATGGGGCCGATCAGCGACGGGTTGGCGGTCGCCACGATGACGGCATCGCCGTCGACCCTGATGGGCAGGAGGTTATGCCGCTTGGCGAACTGGATGGGTAAGCGCGTCACCAGGTCGAGAGGGACCGAGTCCGTAGGCAGCGTGTCGATGAACGGCAAGCCGTAATACTGTGCGACGATCTCTCCCCAGCGATCCGCCGTCAGCGCCCCCATCTCGAGCAGCACGTCGCCGATGTCCTTGCCGTCTCGCAGCCGCTCGCGGGCGCGATCGAGAACCTCGGGAGAGATGCCCGCCTGCTGGACGAGATTGGCTTCGAGCCCGTTCATCGAGAGACGATTCTATCGAGAAGCACGCCCGCGTGCCAGAACGGTTGCCGGCTACCGGCTTGCGCCGGCGCCTTCGCGAAAATCATTTGTGGTAGCCGGAAGTCGGTGGCCGGTCGTCGCGTTTCAGCGCGCGCGTTTCCAGGGCGAGGCGCCGGCGACCATCGCGCGCATCTGCTCGGCCGAGATCGGTCGCCAGCGCACCACTGCGCCGCCCCAGCGTTCGAGCGGCCGGCCCTCCGGATAGACGGACAGCGCGGTAGCGGCGTCGGGGAAGACCTCGAGGCAGGTATATCGCGCCTCGTAGGTCGACGACTTGTATTCGTAGGCGCCACCCTTGACGAAGAACTCGCCGGCGTCGATCGGCGTGTAGACGGTCGCGAAGCCGTTCGTGGTCTGCAGCTCCGGCGGCGCGTCGCCCTTCTCGAAGAGCGTCAGCAAGATGGCGAAACGGTGGCCGGTGGTCGGGATGCCGAGGGCGCTCGGCGAGCTCGGCACGATCGGCGGCGGCGCCGGCGGCGCCACCGGTCGCGGCGCGACCGCCGCCTGCTCCTGGGGTGTCGGCACGCGTAAGGGCTCGATCCGGATCGCAGGCGTAGGAGGAGGAGCGTAGGTCGCGCCGGCGTCTCCAGGAGCGAGGTTGGGGGGCGCGCCGCCGGCCGGGGGGGTAGCCGAGGCGGCATTCCACGAAGGGGTGTTGAGCTGCTCGTAGTGGCGAGGCCCGAGCTTCTCCTGGCGCAGGTAGCGCTTGAAGTGCTCGCGCTGATCGATCGAGAGCTCTTCCAGATCGGCGTCGTCGTGCACGACGTACGGCGTCAGAAAGATCAGCAGGTTGATCTTTTCGCGGCGATCGTTGTTCTGCTTGAACAGGTTGCCGAGCACCGGGATGTCGCCGACGAAGGGGAGCTTGCTCTGCGTCGAGACGGCGTCGTCCGAGATCAGGCCGCCGATCACGACCGTGTGACCGGTGCGCGCGACGACCGTCGTCGAGGCCGAGCGCACGGTCGTGGTCGGGCCGGCGAGGTTCGCGTCGACGAGCGGGTTCGGCACCAGGGCCGACACTTCCTCGTAGAGATCGAGGCGCACCACGTCTCCCTGAGAGATCTGCGGCGTCAGGCGCAGCGTGATGCCGACGTCCTGGCGGTCGACGGTGGCGAAGGTGTTCGACAGGTTGGTCTGGTCGGTCGCACGGCTGGCGAGGAACGGGACGTTCTGCCCGACCAGGATCTCCGCTTCCTGATTGTCCGAGGTGAGGATGTTCGGCGCGGAAAGGACGTTTACGTCTCGGTCGTTCTGAAGAGCGTTGAAAAGCGCCACCTGGGCCGGCACCGTCGTGCCGTCGGGAAGCGTGACCGTCTGGTTGCTGACGGCCGCCATCACCAGACCCTGGAGCGTCTGCGGCTTGGTGACCACCTGGTTCAGGCTGGTGAAGTTCAAGCGGGCGAGGCCCAAGGCATCGTTGCCGAGCGCGGTGCCGCCTTGGTACTCGAAGCCGAGCGCGAGCGACTTCTGGAGCGAGATCTCGAAGATGATCGCCTCGACGTAGACCTGCTTGCGCGGGACGTCGATCTCGCCGATCACGCGCTTCAACACGTCGTAGTCCTGCGGGCTGGCGCTGATGATCACCGAGTTGGTGAACGGGTCGGCGGTGATGCGGACCTCGCCGACGAACTCACCGCCGCCTCCGACTGCGCTGGTCGGGCCCCCTTGCCCGGGGGGGCCGCCGGTTCCACCGGCGGTGCCGCCGAGCACCTGCCCCGTGGTGCCGCCGAAGCGGGAGCCGGTCTGCGTTCGGGATGTGCTCGATTGGCGCTGCTGCTGACGCGTCGTGCGTCGGGCGTTGGCGGTGCCCGCCGCGCCGCCGGCGCCGCGCTGTCCGCCGCCCCCGCCGCCCCCGCCGACTAGATCCGACAGCACCTGCACGATCTCCGTCGCGTTGGCGTACTTCAGCGCATAGACGTGAATCTTCGAGACGCCCTCGAGGTGCTTGTCGAGATCCTTGATGAGCTGGCGGATCATGCGCATCTGCGCCGGATTGGCGAGCGCGATGACGGAATTGGTACGCTCGTCCGCGATCACCTTGAACGCTCCGGCGCTCGGCGCTCCTCCCGCGGCTGCGGGCTGGCCCGGCCTCGCGGCAGGCGCGGGGGCCACTCCGCCCTTGCCCCCGGTACGCTCACCTTGTGCCTCGAGCACCTCCTGGAGCGTCTTGGCGACGGTTTCCGCGTAGGCATTCTCGAGATGGACCATCTCGATGCCGCGCTCGGGTATTTCGATGTCCAGCTGGGAGATGATCGCCAGCAGCCGTTCGATGTTGGATGCGGTGTCGATGAGCACGAGCACGTTGGCGGCGTCGTATCCGCTGATGAGCCCGTCCTTGGACACCATCGGCTGCAGCACCGGCACCAGCGTGCTCGGCTCGATGAAGCTGAGCGGCACCAGCTGGGTGATGAACTGATCGCCCGTAGCTGCCTTTGGCGCGAGCGGTGCACCGGAATCCTTGGCGTCGCGAACCGGGACGATCTTGATCACGGGGCCGGCCGGCAGCGTCGTGAAGCCTTTGACATCGAGGATCGACTGGAAAACGCGATAGGCCTCGTCGATCGAGATTTTGGTCGGCGAGATCACGGTGACCTTGCCACGCACCTTCTCGTCGAGGATGAAATTCTTGCCGGTGATCTCGCTGATGAACTTGACCAGCACGCCGATCTCGACGTCCTGGAAGTCCATGGTGATGAGCTGCTTCTCGGGAACTTTCTCCGCCGCGGCACCGGGCGCGACCCGAATCGTTTCGGGCGCTGCGGGGGTCGCCGGGGTCGGAGCAGCGGGACGAGTGGGGGACTTGCGCGTCTGCGCTCTTGCGGCGACCGCCCACAGGACCAAGATTCCCGCGAGCCCGAGGGCGATCGTGCGCAGTCTCACCGGATCTCGTAGTTGAGAGTCGCCGGTTGCCGGTTCCGGTTCACGTCGACCGTGACGCGGCCCTCGTTGCGCAGCTCTTGGATGAGCGCCATTGCGCGAGCCGGATCCGTGAGCTCGTTTCCGTTGATCCGCGTGATGATGTCGCCGTTCTTCAAGCCGATCTTTTCGAAGACCGAATCCTGCTTGATGGCGAACAGACGAAACCCGGCCGCCTTCCCGTCTTGGAAATGCGGCACCGCACGGATCTGGGTGAAGAGCTGATTCATGTTCTCCATGGCCCTGTCGACCTCGGCACGATCGATGACGAAGTCGCTGTCGCCACGTTGCTGCACGGAACCGCTCCCCGCCGCAGGCGCGGCGGGCGCGGTGCCGGCCTTCCCGCCGGGCTCGACGATCTTGAGGATCTCCTCTCCCTGGCTGCCTTCCAGCACCACTCGGCCCCATTCGACCCCGATGAGCGTGCGGTTCTGCAGCTTGTCCCCGACGCGGTAGAGCTGCTCCGTTTTGTTTGCCTCGTCGTGGATGATCGCGAAGGAATCGATGCCTACGCCGGGTGCGGTGCCCAAGAGCTTGGCGTTGAGCGGGACGGTCTGCACCTGCTGTTCCGGGCCGGCGGCGCGTGGCGGATTGAAGACGTCCTTCGTGGTGATCGGAGCATAGTAGGCGAGCGGATGCTTGGTTGCCGGGGCGGCTTCCGCCGGCTGGCTCGCGGATAGCGCCGGACGGCTACGGAAGCGACCGGCGATCCAGGCGTTGACCGTGCTCGCCGAAAAGAGAGCCGCGAGCCCAAGAAGCGCCAGTTGGCCCGTGGTGAGCAGAGTACGTGGCGAGATCATTCAACCTACGCAGGCGAAGTAGGGCATTCAAATAGAAGAATCGTCCGTGGGTTGCAAGCAAACGTCTTCGCGGATCGACGACGCTCAAGGACGCTTCGCGGCCTGTGCGGTCTTCCGCGAAGACCGGACTCGCTGGAATCAGTCGCTGCGTCGGAAACTGCTCAGACCGTGAAGCGTCCCCGCCGCGTTGCAGGCGTGTTTTGCGCGGTGTACAATAAAAAAATTGTACTCTGGAGGTAGACATCGATGTCCTTCCTGAAGCCGCGGCGGCGTCTTCTCGCTAGCGTCACGTTGATCGCTGCGCTCTGGCTCGCCAGCGGGGGAGTCAAAACCGTCGGAGCGGTCGCGCGCGAGAGTTACGAGAACATCGAGGTCTTCACCAACATTCTGGCGATCGTGCAGAAGAACTACGTTGACGCGGTTACGACCAAGCAGCTCATCGACGGCGCGATCAACGGCATGTTGACGTCGCTCGATCCTCATAGCGCGTATCTCACCCCCGACCTCTACCGCGAGTTGCAGGTCGACACGCAGGGTAGCTTCGGAGGGCTCGGCATCGAGATCACGGTGAAGAACGGTATTATCACGGTGGTTTCGCCGATCGAAGACACGCCGGCCTTCCGAGCGGGAATCAAGCCGGGCGATCAGATCCTGAAGATCGAGGGCGAGTTCACAAAGGACATGAGCTTGGTGGAAGCGGTCAAGAAGATGCGCGGGCCGAAGGGCACCAAGGTCAAGCTCACGTTACGGCGCGAGGGCGCCGCCGATCTCTTCGACGTGCAGGTCACGCGCGAGAACATTCAGATTCAGAGCGTCAAGTCGCGGCCGCTCGAAAAGGGGTACGGCTACGTGCGCCTCACGCAATTTCAGGAGCGCACGGACGAGGATCTCGAGAAGGCGATCGAAACGCTCGGCAAGCAGAGCGGCGGTAAGCTCGAAGGTCTGGTGCTCGATCTCCGCAACAATCCGGGTGGCCTTCTCACTCAGGCCGTGCGCGTGTCCGATCTGTTCCTGGATGCGGGCATGATCGTCTACACGGACGGTCGGCTGGAGAGCCAGAAGCAGCGTTACTACGCGCACAAGCGGAAGAACCACGTCGAGTGCCCGATGGTGGCGCTGGTGAACGGCGGGAGCGCCAGCGCGGCGGAGATCGTCGCGGGTGCCCTGCAAGACCATCGGCGCGCGCTGATCCTCGGCACGCAGACCTTCGGCAAGGGCTCGGTCCAGACGATCCTGCCGCTCGGCGACAACTCGGCGTTGCGCCTGACGACGGCGCGCTACTACACGCCGCGCGGACGCTCGATCCAAGCCACCGGCATCACGCCGGACATCATCATGAGCAACGAGCTCGCGGCGGCGAAGCCCTCAGGCGCGCAGAACGAGGTGGGGGACTTCCTCCGCGAGGAGAACCTGCGCGGTCACTTCAACAACGGGAATCCGCAGCCGGCGAAGCCGGAGAAGCCGGAGAAGCCCGCGAAGCCCGGCGACGCGGAGAAACCCGGCGGCGCGACACAGCCGCAATCCCAAACGCCCGTGGGAGAGCCTCCGGGCGCGTCGGCGGTGGCGGAGGTGCGCGAGGGTGAGACCGGCCGCGATCCGCAGCTCGACCGAGCGCTCGAGCTCCTGAAGAGCTGGAAGGTCTTCAAGGCCTTGACGAACCAGTCCACGGAAACGGGGTGAACGGCCGTCTTCGCTCGGCGCCCACGGCTCCGCGTGTTTTCACCGTTGCGGAGCTCGCGCGCCGGATTCAGCATGCGCTCGAAGGCGGTCTCGACGGGGTCTGGGTCGTCGGCGAGATCTCGAACTTCCGCGCGGCCCCTTCCGGCCACTATTACTTCACGCTGAAGGACGAAGAGGCGCAGCTCGCCGCCGTGCTCTTCCGCAGCGCCGCGGCGCGCATCCGCTTCCGGCCGAGCGATGGCCTCGAGGTCGTGGCCGGCGGGCGCGTGCGACTCTACGAGGCGCGAGGGACGCTGCAGCTCTACGTCGAGTCCCTCGAGCCGCGTGGGCTCGGCGCGCTGCGCCTGCAGCTCCAGCAGTTGCGCGACAAGCTCGCTGCCGAGGGGCTGCTCGCGGCGGAGCGCAAGCGACCGCTGCCGTACCTGCCGCGTTGCGTTGGCGTCGTCACGGCGCTCGGCGGCGCCGCGATTCACGACATTCTCATCATGCTGCGTGCTCGATTTCCGAATCTCCGCGTGATCGTCCGCCCCGTCCGCGTCCAGGGCCTCGGTGCCGAGCGCGAGATCGCCGCCGGCATTCACGAGATCTGCGCGGTGCCCGAGGTCGAGGTGCTGATCGTCGGCCGCGGCGGCGGCTCGGTGGAAGATCTCTGGGCGTTCAACGATGAAAGCGTGGCGCGGGCGATCGCGGGGTGTCGGGTGCCGGTGGTGTCGGCGGTCGGGCACGAGATCGACGTGACGATCGCCGATCTGGTCGCCGATGCGCGCGCGCCCACGCCGACCGCCGCCGCGGAGCTCGTCGTGCCGCTCAAGCGGGAGCTCGTGGCGAAGCTCGAGGAGCACCGCCGTGCGCTCGAGCGCGCGCTCGAACGCCATCTCGAGAAGGGTTATCGGATCGTCCGCTCGTTGCGTGCGCGCCTGCGCGACCCTCGAGGCGCGATTCGCTCGGCCGGGGCTCGGACGATCGAAATCCGGCTTCGGTTGCTCCGCGCCGCGCGCCGCGCTCTCGCCGGGTCGCGCGAATCCGTGATCGGTTTCGAGCAGCGGCTGTTGTTTTCCTCTCCCGCGCGGCGGGTCGCCGGGGATCGCGCGCGAATCGAGGAGGCGGTTCCCCGGCTCTCGGCTTCGATGCGGCATCGCGCGGCGATCGCGCGCGAGCGGCTGGCGCGGCTCGCGGCGTCCTTGTCGAGCCTCTCGCCGCTCGGCGTGCTCGAGCGCGGCTATGCGGTCGTCTGGAAGACCGCAGGGGCGACTCCGCTGCGCGCCGCGAGCGAGGTGCAGCCGGGCGAGGAGCTCCGCATCCGGCTCGCCCGCGGCGGGCTTCGTGCCCGAGTCGAGTCCCGCGAGGATGAGGATGGCTGAGCGGCTAGGAGTGGAGACGTTCTTGGCCGCTCTGTGGCTCGCAGCGGCGCCGGAGCTCTCCGCCGCGCATTCGGTGACCGTGGATCCACCCGCCGTCCCGGTTGGCGGTCTCGCCGTGGTCCGCACGGATGCTTCTGCTCCGAACGGAACCTTCGACGGCAAGCGCCTGCGATTTTTCGCTGCCGCGGGGGGCTCGGCCGCGCTCGTCGGCATCGACCTCGACCGGCGCTCGGGCCGCTACCCGATCGAGGTCGAGTATCGGGACGGAATGCGGGTGCGGGCGGAGCTCGAGGTTCGCGACAAGACATTTCCCGAAGAACGACTGATGGTGCCGAAGGCCTACGTCGCGCCCGATGCCGCAACGCTCCGCCGGATAGACCGCGAGCAGCGTCTGCTCGCTGGACTCTGGGAACGGAGCCCTCCGGACCGCTACTGGCGAGGCGAGTTCGTGCCGCCGTCCGAAGGTGCAGCCGGATCCCCGTTCGGCCTGCGGCGCTTTTTCAACGGTGAGCCGCGGAGCCCGCACGCCGGCATGGACTTCCGCGCGCCGCAAGGCGCGCCGGTTCACGCGTCGAACCGCGGCCGCGTCGTGCTCGCGCACGATCTCTTCTTCACGGGCAACACGGTGGTGATCGATCATGGCTTCGGGCTCTTCACGCTCTACGTGCATCTGTCGAGGCTCACGGTTCGGCGCGGAGCGATGGCGGACAAGGGCCAGGAGATCGGCCAAGTCGGCATGACGGGTCGTGCTACGGGTCCGCACCTCCACTTCGCGGTGCGCGTCGCGGATGCGCGCATCGATCCCGAGGCCTTACTGGAGCGCAATCTGGATTGAAAGGACGGCTACCGACTACCGGCTACCGCCTACGGTAGGAAGGACCCGCGAAGTCTTTTGCGGTAGCCTGTAGCCGGTAGCCGGCGACCGGGAGGCCCGATCGATGAAGTTCGAAGAACGTCTCAGCGATCTCGAGGGAATCGTCGAGAAGCTCGAAAGCGCGGACCTGCCGCTCGAGGAGGCGCTCGCACTCTTCGAGAAGGGCATCGGGCTCGTCCGCGAGCTCTCCACGCACCTCGAGGAGGTAGAGCGGAAGCTCGAGGTGCTGACGCGCGACGCCGCCGGCGAAGCCGAGCTTCGCGAGATGGAGGAGCCGAAGCGTGACGACTGACGAGTATCTGCGGCGGCGGACGACGGAGGTCGACGCCGCCCTCGGCGAGCTCGTGCGCGAGAGGCGCGCGAGGGTGGAGCCCCGACTGCTCGAGGCGATGGAGTATAGCTTGACGTCGCCCGGCAAGCGCATCCGCCCGATCCTCGTGCTCGCGGCCGCGGAGGCACTCGGCGCCGACCCTCGTCCGCTCCTTCCGTTCGCTTGTGCGGCCGAGATGGTGCACACCTACTCTCTGATCCACGACGATCTGCCGGCGATGGACGACGACGATCTCCGCCGCGGCCGCCCGACGAACCACAGGGTCTTCGGCGAGGCTGTCGCGGTCCTCGCCGGAGACGCCTTGCTGACCGAGGCATTCGCCGTCCTCAGCGCCGACTGCGGGCTCGCTGCCGAGCGCCGGCTCGCGGCGATTCGTGAGCTCGCCGTTGCGGCGGGTGCCGAGGGAATGGTCGGAGGACAGACGGCGGACATCCTCGCCGAAGGCGCCGAAGCCGACCCGCGCCGGGTCGAGTCCATCCACCGCCGCAAGACGGGCGCGCTGCTGCGTGCCTGCGTCCGCATCGGCGCAATCCTCGCCGGGGCGGACGCGCGGGCTCTCGCGAGTCTATCGGCCTACGGTGAAGCGATCGGCTTGGCCTTCCAGATCGCCGACGACCTGCTCGACGAGCTCGGCAACACTCAGGTCACCGGCAAGTCGGCGCAGCGCGACCGCGAGCGCGGCAAGTCGACCTACCCCGCGGCGCTGGGGGTCGAGCGCGCCCGTCAATTGCTCCGCGAGTTGCTGGAGCAGGGCCTCGCGGCGCTCGGTGAATTCGGTGCCAGCGCTGAGCCGCTGCGGGAGATCGCGCGTCGCGTCGTGGAGCGGGCGTTGTGAAAAGGACGGCTACCGGTTACCGACTACCGGTTACCGGAAAGGCAGCGCGGCGTCTTTGCCGGACGCCGGAAGCCGGTAGCCGGTAGCCGGAGATGCCCAAGACTCGCCTCGACGTCCTTCTCGTCGCCCGAGGTCTGGTGAAGTCCCGTGAAGAGGCGCAGCGCATGATCCTCGCGGGCGAAGTGCGCGTTGGCGATCGGCCAGCTGCCAAGCCGTCCGAGAATGTGGCGCCGGATGCGGCCGTCGCGGTCGGGAAGCGGCCGCGGTTCGTCAGCCGGGGTGGCGAGAAGCTCGACGGCGCGCTCCGCGCGCTGGGCGTCGACTTCTCGGGACGGGTCGCCCTCGACGTTGGCGCGTCGACCGGCGGCTTCACGGATTGCCTTCTCCAGCACGGAGTCCGGCGTGTCTATGCAGTCGACGTCGGCTACGGCCAACTCGACTGGCGGCTTCGCAAAGATCCACGAGTGGTGGTGATCGAGCGCCAGAACATCCGCGCGCTATCGCCCTCGTCCATTCCCGAGCCGGTCGACGTCGCGGTCGTCGACGTCTCCTTCATCTCGCTTCGCCTCGTGCTGCCGAAGATCCGCGAGCTGCTCGGCCCAGCGGCGACGGTCATCGCGCTCGTCAAGCCGCAGTTCGAGGTGGGCAGGGGAAACGTCGGGAGTGGTGGGGTCGTACGCGACGCCGCGCTTCACCGCGAGGCGATCGACGGCGTCCGCCAGGCGGCGGGCACGCTCGGCTTCGTCGAGCGCGGCTTCGTCGAGTCGCCGCTTCGCGGCCCGAGTGGAAACCGGGAGTTTTTTCTCTATTGGTCCACGGACGGTTGACAGTGAGCGACCGAGGGTCGACGCTTGGCGCCGCCATGGGCGATCGACGCGATCGTCTTGCTCGGATGCTGAATGCCAAGCGGGGAGAGCTGTTCCTGGTGTTACGGCGGGAGTTCGGGGAGCGCCTCGAGGAGGATGCGCTCACGTCTCAAGACGAGAAGATCGAGATCGGCGACCGCTCGGTCTCAGTGCTCCGTCAAGACGTCGAGCTCGAGCGGCTGGCGATGAAGCGGCGGGAGCTCCGGCGCATCGACGATGTGCTCGAGCGTCTCGACCAGGGCAGCTACGGTCTTTGCGAGGATTGCGACGCCGAGATCGCCGAGGAGCGCCTCGAGATCGTGCCGCTCGCCACCCGCTGCGTGGAATGCGAGCGCAGGAGGGAGTTCGAAGAAAAGCGTATCGAGGAGACCGGTGGAGGGTTTCGCGCCGGATTCCGCGACATCCGGGACAAATCCGAGGAGGGTGAGGATTGAGGGTGCCGAGAGCGGCGCGGTTACATTTGCGCCGGTCGTGATTAGGGTATTTTTAATTGGCGCTCGGCAAGCGACTTCGGGTAGACCATCCGAACCTTGCCCGCGCCGATTTCGCGCAGGCTGGTGACGATGTCCTTGTTGTCGGTTTCGACCAGGGGTCGGGCACCCTTCAGCAGCAGCTTGGCCCGCTTCGATGCGAGGAGCACGAGTTCGAAGCGGTTCGGGATCTTCTCGAGGCAATCTTCGACGGTGATGCGAGCCATGTGCGTATCCTTCTTTCGATTTGGCCACTTCTATCCGGGCGGCGCGGTCAGCGCAAGCACGCCAGGATCCTGAGCGATGGCCCGAAAAGATCTCTACGGGGTTCTCGGAGTCGGCCGAAAGGCGTCGGCCGATGAAATCAAGAAGGCGTACCGCAAGCTCGCCCGTAAGCATCACCCGGACGTCAATCCCGGCAACAAGCAGGCGGAGGAGCGCTTCAAGGAGATCTCGTTCGCCAACGACGTGCTCGCGGATCCCGAAAAGCGGAAGATCTACGACGAATTCGGCTTCGAGGGGCTGCAAGGCGGATTCGACGCGGATCGTGCGCGACAGTACCGCGAATGGCAGTCGAGCGGCGGCTCGGCTCCGGCGGGGCGGGGATTCGGCAAGTATTCGAGCTTCGAGGACGTCTTCAGCGATCTCGGCGATCTGTTCGGCGGCCAGGGTCGGGGGTTCCGCGGCCCGGGACGGGGCGCCGATCTCGAATACTCGCTCGAGCTCGATCTGCTCGACGCGGTGCATGGCGTTACGCAGACGATCGCCCTGCGACGGCCGGTCGCCTGTCCTCAGTGCGTCGGCGCCGGAGGCAAGGGGGCCACGGTTTGCCCGCAGTGCGAGGGGGCCGGTCAGGTGCGGGTGGGCGGGGGCCCGGTCGCCTTCGGCCGGACGTGTCCGCGTTGCTCCGGGAGCGGACGCGCGTACACCGAGCCGTGTCCCCGCTGCGGGGCGACCGGTCGGATCGACGAGGTGGATCGGCTGAGTGTCAAGATTCCCGCTGGCGTCGACGAGGGCTCGAAAATCCGCCTCGCGGGCAAGGGCGAGGCCGGACACAAAGGAGGACCGCCGGGAGACCTCTACATCAACGTCCGGCTCCGCCCGCATCCTTTCCTCGAGCGGCGAGGCCAAGACCTCTATCTCGATCTCCCGGTCACCGTCGGCGAAGCCACGCTCGGTGCCTCCGTCACCGTTCCAACCCCGGGCGGGGACGTGAGTCTGCGCATTTCGCCAGGCAGTCAGAGCGGCCAGCGTCTGCGGCTGCGTGGCCGCGGTGTGAAGGACGCGAAGAGCAAAGCCGCAGGCGACCTCTACGTCCGCTTGCTCGTGCAGGTGCCCCGCGATGGCGGCGAAAGGGCCCGCCGGGCGGCCGAGGAGCTCGATCAGTGCTACGGCGAGAGCCCGCGCAAGAACTTGAAGCTATGAGATACTTGCGCCTGAGCGACATTGCCGAACGCTACGGTATCGGCCGCGACGAGCTGGAGATCTTGGCGCGGGAACAGCTGATCGAGATCAAGCACACGCTCGAGGAGGAGGCGGTCGTCTCGTGCGATGACGTCGACAAGGCGCGCCTCGCGAGGGTGCTGATGAACGAGCTCGACGTGAATCTGGCCGGCGCCGAGGTCATCGTCCACATGCGCGAAGAGATGCTCGCCATGCAGCGTCAGTTCGGCAAGATCCTCGAAATGCTGATCGAGGAGATCCGTCGCGCCGCAGAGCGTTGAGCCGGCTCGCGAATTGCCCTACCTTCGGGGCTGACGCCGCGCGGCGCCGACCATGGCAGACGTACCCGAAAAGGCCGATTTGGCCGCCGAAGAACTTCACCCGGGCGAGGGAGACGGGGTGCCCGGCCTCGTCGAATCCGACAAGGAGGAGCGTTCCGACGAGACCGCTCTCATCCCTCGGGAGCCGCTCAGCCGCTATCTCGCCGAGATTCGCCGCTATCCTCTGCTCACCCCCGAGGAGGAGCACCGCCTGGCAGTCGAGTACAAAGCATATGGCGACATCAAGCCGGCGTACCGCCTGGTGACCGCCAACCTCCGTCTCGTGGTGATGATCGCGCGGCGCTACGAGAACGCGTTCCGCAATCTCTTCGATCTCATCCAGGAGGGCAACATCGGCCTGATGGAGGCGGTCAAGAAATTCGACCCCTACCGCGGGATCCGCTTCCCGAGCTACGCCGTGTGGTGGATCCGCGCCTACATCATCCGTTACTTGATGAACAATTTCCGCATGGTGAAGCTCGGCACCACGCAGGCGCAGCGCCGCCTGTTCTTCAACCTGCAGAAGGAAAAGCAACGAATCGAGGCCGAAGGTTTCGAGATCAGCCCGAAGCTGATCGCCCGCCGTCTCGACGTGAAGCCGAGCGAAGTCGTCGAGATGGAGCAGCGCATGAGCGCGCGCGACCTCTCGGTCGACAGCCCGATCGGCGCCGATGAGGAAGGAACGATGCTCGACTTGCTGCCGAGCAAAGGGACGACCGAGGAGACCGTGGCGGACGCGCATTACCAGAAGGTCGTCGCCGAGAAGATGCGCGAGTTCGGCACGACGCTGACGGGCAAGGAACGCACGATCTTCGAGAAGCGGCTGCTCACCGAGGAACCGATGACGCTTCAGGAGATCGGTGAGATGTACGGCATCAGCCGCGAGCGCGTGCGGCAGATCGAGGAGCGGCTCAAGCGGCGGCTGCGGGAGTTCTTGCTCGCCGACATGAAGGACCTCGAGACCGTGGAGGTGGTGAGCTCGACACCGCGCCGGCGTCGCCGCAAAGCCGCGGCGGAGACGTCGACCGAGGTCCCGCCCAAGTCCGGTTGAGACGCGTTCGGCTGTCCGCGATCGGCCTTCGGCAAAGACGCCGGGTGTCGAGAGCGGATGGCGGACAGCCATCCGCGTTTCCCGACGAATGCTGGTGAGGGATGCGGGCTAGCGCTTCTCGCTCGGGTCCAACCCGCGCTGGATCCACGCGATCATCGAGCCGGGGTACTCGGGTGGCGGCGCCGTGGCCTCCTCGAGGCGGGCGGCGATCTCGGGCGTGACGGCGACCTCGCAGGCCGCGAGGTTGTCTTCGAGCTGCGCGGCCGTGCGCGCGCCGATGATCACCGAGGTGATCTCTGGCTTGGCGAGCTGCCAGGCGAGCGCCAGGGCGGCCGGAGTGACCTCGAGCGTCGCCGCGCACTGGCGCAGCACCTCGACGATCGCGAACGCGCGATCGGTGAAGTAATCCTTGTAGATCGGAATCTCGCGCTGGCCGAGCCGAGCGTCGGAGGGCCGCGCGTCTTTGCGGATCTTTCCCGTGAGCATGCCGGCGGCGAGCGGGCTCCACGTGAGGATGCCGAGCCCGAGGTCGCGGCAGGCGGCGAAATGCTCGCGCTCGATCGCGCGCACGAGGAGGTTGTACTGTGGCTGCAACGAAACGAAGCGATTGAGGCCCCGCGCCTCGCACCAGGTCACGGCCTGCGCGATCCGGTATGCGCGATAATTGGAGCAGCCGAGGTAAAGGACTTTGCCCGCACGAACCAGATCGTCGAGCGCCGCGAGCGTCTCCTCGAGAGGCGTCGATAGATCCTCGGCATGGACCTGGTAGAGGTCGATCGTGTCGACGCGCAAGCGCTTGAGGCTCGCTTCGCAGGCTTCGCGGATGTGCTTGCGGGAGGCGCCGCGGTCGTTCGCCCCTCGCCCCGTCGGCATCGTGCACTTAGTCGCGAGGACGATCTCGCGGCGGCGGCCGTCGAGCGCCTTGCCGCAGATCTCCTCCGACCGTCCGTCGGCATAAATGTCCGCCGTGTCGATGAAGTTGCCGCCGGCGTCGAGGAACCGCGCGACCAGATCGAGCGCGGCCTTCTCGTCGCATCCCCAGCCCGCCGTGCCGAACGTCATGGCTCCGAGGCACAGCTCCGAGACGCGCAGTCCGCTTCGACCGAGCGTGCGAAGTCGCATTGATCGTCCTCCGTCGACGTGGTTTAGCAGCGATCGCAGGTGACTACTACGGTAGGAATTCGCGCTTTTCCACGAGCATGTGAGATACGAGGCATCGTCGCCATCGCGCGTTCGAGTGGCGGCGGCGTCGCATTGAGATGAAGGTCGTTCTCGCAGGCTTTCCGCGCGTCGGTAAGACTACGGTCTTCCAGTCGCTGACCGGTCTGGCCGATTCCACGACGGCGCGTGGATCCGCCGCGCGCGGGGTGATCCGCGTTCCCGATGCGCGCGTCGACAAGCTCTCAGAGATCTATCGTCCGAAAAAGACCACCTACGCGACGGTCAGCTTCGTCGACGTGCAGGCTCCGGACGCGACGGGTGGGGACAAGTCGACGCTGCTTTCCTTGCCGCTGCTGGCCGAGCTGAAGGACGCAGACGCCGTGATCGCCGTCGTCAGAGGCTTCGTCGATCCGTACTCCGGCTCGCCTGCGGAGCTCGAGGCGGAGTACGGGCGATTCGATGAAGAGCTCATGCTCACCGATCTCGCGGTGCTCGACAAGCGGCTCGAGCGCTTGAACAAGGAGGGTAAGAAGGACCGAGAGCATGCAGTCATCGAACGGCTCGTTGGTGCGCTCGGCGAGGGGAGGCCACTGCGAACGGTGAAGGTCGCGCCCGAGGAGGCAAAGCTCCTCTCCGGGTATTCGCTGATCTCGGGCGCGCCGCTCCTGGTCGTCCCGAACCGCGCCGACGAGGAGGCGGCCAAGCCGCTGCCGCCCGCGTTCGTCGAACGGGTCAAGCGGCACGGCGGCGACTGCCTCGCCCTGGCCGGCCGGCTCGAGCGCGAGATCGCCGAGCTCGCGCCCGAGGATCAGGCGCCCTTCCTGCGCGACGCTGGCCTCGAGGCCTCGGCCCGCGACCGCTTCGTGCAAGCGGTCTACCGGATGCTCGATCTGGTGAGCTTTCTCACCGCTGGAGAGGACGAAGTGCGAGCCTGGACGATCAAGCGCGGCGCCCCGGCGCAGAAGGCGGCGGGCAAGATTCACAGCGACATCGAGAAGGGATTCATCCGCGCCGAAGTCATCGCCTACGATGATTTCATCCGCTATGGCAGCGAGGCGGAGTGCAAGAAGGCGGGCAAGGCGCGGCTCGAGGGTAAAGAGTATCCGGTGGTCGACGGCGACATCATCCACTTTCGGTTCAACGTGTGAGACCGGCTCTCGGTCAGCGGCTCTCGGCTTTCGCGAGCCGATCGCCGCGAGTCGATGGCTGACGGCCATGGGCGATCTCGCCGACATTCGCGCCGCCTACGAGCGAATCCACGCGCACATCCTGCGCACGCCACTCCAGGGGAGCCAGACGCTCAGCCGCATGGCGGGGGCGAAGATCCACCTGAAGTGCGAGAACCTGCAGAAGACCGGCTCCTTCAAGGTGCGCGGCGCGCTCAACCGAATCCTTCAGCTCGAGCAAAGCGAGCGGCGCCGTGGGGTGGTCGCCGCCTCGGCGGGAAATCATGCGCAGGGGGTGGCGTATGCCGGCGCGATCGCCGGCGTCAACGTCACGGTGGTGATGCCGGTGAGCGCCGCCATCGCCAAGATCGAAGCCACCCGGGGCTACGGCGCCGAAGTCGTGCTCGCCGGCGAAGACTACGCGGCGGCGTTCCGCCACGCGGCGAAGCTCGCCCGCCGCAGCCGCGCGACGCTCGTGCCCGCGTTCGACGATGATCGCGTGATCGCCGGGCAGGGGACCGTGGGGGTCGAGATTCTCGAGGATCTTCCCGGGGTCGAGATCGTCGTCGTGCCGGTCGGCGGCGGCGGTCTCGCTGCGGGCATCGCCGCAGCGATCGCCCCGATCGCCCCCCGTGTGCAAGTGATCGGCGCTCAAGCCGAGCTCGCGTCGACGCTGGTACCGAGCCTCCGCGCACGGCGCCGGATTGCCGCGACGCCGGCGCCGACCATCGCCGACGGGCTCGCGACGTCCTCGATCGGCGCGCGACCGTGGCGAATCTTACGCCGTCGTCTGCGGCGCGCAGTGACGGTCGGGGAAGCCGAGATCGCGGCAGCGATTCTCCTGCTTCTGGAGCGCGCCAAGCTGGTCGTCGAGGGCGCCGGCGCGACCGCGCTCGCAGCGTGCCTTGGACCGCTGCGCCGCGCCATTGCCGGCCGACGCGTCGCGGTCGTGCTCTCGGGAGGCAACATCGACGTCAACGTGCTCGACCGCATCCTCAATCTCGGTCTCGCGAAGCAGGGGAGAGTGTTCCGCTTCGCGACCGTCCTCCCCGATCGACCCGGTGCGCTCTCGCGATTGACCGCGGTGGTCGGTGAGGCGGGTGCCAACATCAAGACGATTCACCACGATCGTGGCCGGGTCGACGTCGGCGTCCTCGAGACCTTGGTGACCGCGGAGATCGAGACCCGGGGACCGGAACACGTGCCCGAGATCGTCCGCCGGCTGCGCTCCGCGGGCTACCGTCTGATCGCGGGCGTCTGAGACGCGATCCAGCGTGGAATCTCGAGATCCGCCGGCGGCCGCGGGCTTCGCAAGCGGTGCGAGATCTCGGCGAGCGCCGCCCGGAACGTCGCAAGCTCCACGCCGTGTGCCTCGCGGCCGAAGCCCGCGAGCTTGGCATTGCCTTCCTCGAGGAGAGCGATCGCGCCGCGGAGGTTTCCGTTGGCGTGATGGTGTAGGCCGACGGCCACTTGAACCAGCCCTTGCAGGAACGTCTTGAGATCGCCCTCCGCCTCTCGCCAGCGGTCCTCGAGGAGCTCATGGACCTCGAAGAAGAGGCGCGCGTTGAAGAGTGCTGCCGCGGCGCAGAGCGACCACGGCACCCTGGGCTCGCCGGCTGGAGCGACGCCGCACTCGCTCCGGCACCTCGACAGCGCCTCGGCGAATCGCGCCGCACGCCAGCGCAGGGCCTCGAGGTCGGCGGCGAAGTCGCTACGGAGGCGAAGGCCTTCCTCGGCCCGCTCGAATAGCCCGGAGTCCTCGAGGATTCGTCGTTGCTCTGCGGAAAGTCCCGCGGCGACGCCATTCGGCGCCGTTCGCAGGGCGAAGGCGGCGAGCGCGTCGATCGATGCGTCGGCCGCGGGATCGGCGAGCGCGGCCAGGCACCATTCGGCGAGACGATCGCGCAAAACGCGCTTCATCTTCCGCCCATCGTAAGGCCGCAGCGCTTGCAAGAACTCGGCAAAGACGTCGCCGAATGATCAACGCGCGTGTTTGTGTTCGAGCCGTACTCGGATCGACCGCAAACCCACGCGCTGTTCCTTCGTCCGCACATTGCGGCGACCATCCTATGGCAGAGACTGACGCATGACTCCTGTTCCGCGGTCCATCTTGCGCGCAGTCGCGATGGGATGGTAGCTATGCCAGTTTCCGCGGTATCGAATCCAAGCAAGTGATTTGATGCCGCGGAGGGGGGGGATTCATGCTCACAGTCAGTGCTACCCAAATCGAGCTGATGCAGAAGATTGCACGCAGGATCGATCGCAAGCTCTCGTTGCAACTCCATCACTTGGCCGACGGATCGATCGAGGTGAAGCTCAGCCAGGGACCGCGCAAAGCAGAGACTCGCGTCGGCGGTGCCGCGCTGGAGGCCGCGCGCGACGACGTCGCACAGTTCGAGGCGCTTCGGTTGCAGATCAAGCGCGTCTACGACCGCATGTGGGCGCCGGTGCCGCCGCCCAAAACGCCTCGTGTGGAGATCAACCGCGATATCGCGTTTGGCTTCCGGCCGGGCGGTCAGCGCGGGAAGCCCGGCGGCCGGAGGTAACGCTCTGCGCTCGCGTTCTGCCTAACGCGAGCGGGACGGCGAACGCGGCTTTTCCGTCAATCGGCGCATCTCGGCGAGCGTCGCGGCGACTCGCATGAGGTGCATTCCGGGCGCCGCGCGAACCTCGGCGGCGGCGACGCTCCCAGACCAGCGTTCGTCGATCTGGCGGATGCCCTCGGCGGTGTCTGGGAGATCGCTGGTGCCCGCGATCAAGCGCACGAACGCTTCGCGTAGCTCGAGCGCGCCTGCCGAATCGACGAGCTTGCGGGCCTGCCAGAAGTAGGACTCCGGATCGGCGTGGTGATTGTAGAAAAACGTGACGAAGCGCCGGTAGCGCTCGAAGGCGCGACGATAGGCGGCATCGTAGCCGGAGAACGCGGCCGTGGTGTCGCGACGGCCCGTGAGCACGTCCTCGAGCGCATCGGCCGCGAGCAAGCCGGCGAGCAACGCGAGATGAACGCCGGTCGAGAAGACGGGATCGATGAAGCACGCCGCATCGCCCGCGAGCAGCGCCGCGGAGTGGTAGAAGCTGCGGCTCGAATAGGAATAGTCGCGAATGACACGAACGGGAGCGACCTGGCGCGCGCCGCGCAGCATCTCCGTGACGGGTCGGCAACGCTCCAGGAGCGACCGATAGGTCTCTGGGAGGGTCTCCGGGCGGGCTCGCTCCTTCCAACGTGAGGCATCGACGACCGCACCGACGCTGATCGTCCCGTCGTGCAGCGGAATGTACCAGCACCACCCTTCGCCGTGCGCGGCGGAGAGAATGTTGTCGCGCAACTCGCCTTCCAGGCGCGCCGCGTCCGCGAAATAGCTCCAGATCGCCAGGTTCTTGAAGAAAGGATTGTACTCGCGAAGCCCCTCGCGCCGTCCGAGGAATGCCTGCTGACCGCTGGCGTCGATGACGAAGCGCGCGTCGACGACCACCGCCGAACCGTCTGCCGCTCGCGCTCCGACGCGAAACGGACCTTCGCCCTCGATCGATTCGACGGTCATTTCTTCGAGCACGTCTGCGCCTTGGTGCGCCGAATGCCGCAGCAGAATGGCGTCGAACTCGGAGCGCAACACGTGGTAGGCGTGGGCAAATCCGCCGGGATCCTCGCGGAACCAGAAGCTCCACGGCTCGCCGTTGGAGCCCCAGAGAAACGTGCCGCCGGGCTTCTTTACGAAGCCGTGGCGCTCGACCTCGGGCAACACGCCGAGATGCGCGAGGATCGGCAACGAGGCGGAGAGTAGCGATTCGCCGATGTGATAGCGCGGAAATCGCTCTCGCTCGAAGACGACCACGCGATGACCGCCACGGGCGAGCAGGCTCGCGGCCGTCGAGCCTGCAGGACCGCCGCCGATGACGGCGACGTCGTAGTCGGAATGTCGAGCCTTCACGCCGGGGCCGCGGCTCGCTTCAGGACACCGCGCGCTTTTGGCCCGCCTCGCGGCCAACCGGCACCTGCTCGGCGGTCGGTGCTTCCTGCTTCGGCTCGAGCGCGCGCTCGAGCGCCTCGTCGATCGTGTCGACGAAGAAGAATGTCATCTCCTGCCGAACGCTGTCCGTGAGCTCTTCGAGATCCTTGGCGTTTCGCTTCGGCAGGATGACCGTCGAGATGCCGGCACGTTTGGCCGCGAGCACCTTCTCCTTGATGCCGCCCACCGGCAGCACTTTTCCGCGCAGCGTGATCTCGCCCGTCATCGCCAGATCGTGCCGGACGACTCGGCCGGTGAGCAGCGAAGCGAGCGACACCGCCATCGCCACGCCGGCGGACGGCCCATCCTTCGGGATGGCACCGGCGGGTACGTGCACGTGGAGATCGCTCTGCTCGAAGAAATCGGCGGCGATGCCGATCTTCTCCGCGCGAGTGCGGATGAACGACAGCGCAGCCTGCGCCGATTCCTTCATCACCTCGCCGAGATGACCGGTGAGCGTCAGACCCTTCTTGCCGGCCATGCGCGTGGCCTCGATGAAGAGAATCTCGCCACCATTCGGCGTCCACGCGAGGCCCGTCGCCACGCCGGGCTCTTGTACGCGCTCGGCGATCTCGGAGAAGAACTTCTCGGGTCCGAGGAATTCCCGGACCTTGGCGACGTCGACCGCCACGCGGTCGGTCTTGCCCTCGGTCACGCCGCGCGCGACTTTGCGACAGGCGCGGCCGATCTCGCGCTCGAGGTTCCGCAGTCCCGCCTCGCGAGTGTAGCTGCGCACGATCTCCTGGACGCCCTCGGGGGTGAACTCGACGTTGGCCTCGGTAAGACCGTTCTCGACGCGCTGCTTGGGAATCAGGTGACGGCGAGCGATCTCGAGCTTCTCCTCTTCCGTGTAGCCGGCGAGCTCGATGACCTCCATGCGGTCACGCAACGCCGGCGGCACCGGCTCGAGATAGTTCGCGGTGGTGATGAACATCACCTTCGACAAGTCGAAAGGAACGTCGAGGTAGTGATCGACGAACGTGAAGTTCTGCTCCGGGTCGAGCACCTCGAGCAGCGCCGAGGCGGGATCGCCGCGGAAGTCCATCCCGAGCTTGTCGATCTCGTCGAGCATGAACAGCGGGTTGTTCGAGCTCGCATTGCGGATCGCTTGAATGATGCGGCCGGGGAGCGCGCCGATGTAGGTGCGGCGGTGCCCGCGAATGTCCGCTTCGTCGCGCACGCCGCCGAGCGAGATGCGCTGGAACTTGCGTCCGATCGCGCGCGCGATCGAGCGTCCGAGCGAGGTCTTGCCGGTGCCCGGCGGGCCGACGAAGCAGAGGATCGGTCCCTTCGGGTCCTTCTTGAGCTTGCGTACGGCGAGATACTCGAGGATGCGGTCCTTGATCTTCTCGAGGTCGTAGTGATCCTCGTCGAGCACCCCGCGCGCGTGCGGGATCTCCAGGTCATCCTCGGTCGACTTCGACCACGGCAGGCTCACGAGCCACTCGAGGTAGGTGCGGACCACGCTGTGCTCGGCCGATTCCGGCGGGATGATCTTCAGCCGCCCCATCTCGTTGTCGGCGGCCTTGCGGGCTTCCTCCGGCATGCCCGCTTCTTCGATCTTGCGGCGCAGCTCCTCGAGCTCGCCCGAGCGTGAATCGCCTTCGCCGAGCTCCTTCTGGATCGCCTTCATCTGCTGGCGCAGGTAGAACTCTTTCTGGTTCTTGTTGAGCTCGGTCTGCACCTGCGACTGGATCTTGTGGCCGAGCTCGAGCAGCTCGATCTCGCGATTGAGGATCGCGGAGAGCTTCTCGAGGCGGGAGCGCACGTCGATGGTGTTGAGCAGGTCCTGCTTCTCCTCGAGCGAGATGTTGAGGTTCGAGGCGACGAGGTCGGTGACCTTGCCGGGATCCTTGATGTTCATCACCACGACCTGCAGCTCGTCGGGGAGGTACGGAATCATGGAGACGAACTTGGCGAACTGGTTCACCATGTTCGCCTGCACCGCCTCGAGGTCCTTCGAGGGCTGGAACTGCCCCTGGAGTTGCCGCACCTGGGCGCGGAAGTACGGCTCGCGCTGGACGTACTCGGCGACCTCGATGCGCCGCAGCCCCTGGACGAGGATGCGGATGCTCCCGTCCGGGTACTTGAGCATCTTCAGGATGCGCCCGGCGGTGCCGCGCGGAAAGAGTCCGGTCGGATCGGGCGATTCGTCCTCGGGGTTTTTCTGGGCGATGAGGCCGAGCATTCGCTCTCCAGCCAGACAGTCCTCGACCAGACGGAGCGAGCTCCCGCGGGAGATCAGCAGCGGCACGATCGCCGACGGGAAGATGACCACGCCGCGCAGAGGCAGGAGCGGCAGTGTCTCGGGAACGGCGATGCCGCTGACGTCCTCTTCGAAGGCGTAGAACTTCTGCTCCTTGATCTCCTCGGGAGAGAGCTCTGTTGGGTCTCGCGTGCTCGACATGTCGCCCCGACCGCGTGTGCTCGGAAAGCGCGCGACTCGCGCGCCACCGGATCGAGCTCAAAAGCTAGTACACGACTCCCGGGGTGACAAGGGTGGTCGTGGAAAAAAGATCCGAAGGTGAAAAAGGCTCGGCACGCTCTACGGCTTCTAGTAGTTTCGCTTCAAGGTGAGAAGCCCGCGGGCGCGAGCCGCCGCGCGACGGTCAGGAAGCCGGTGTGCGCGACCATCCGGTGCTCCGGACGGATCGAGATCTCCCGCACGTACCAGAAGCGCTGCAGCATCTCGAAGGTTTCGATGGCGCCGAACCCGGGATGCGCGTGCAGCGCGTCGACGAACGATTTGACCTGCAGGACCGTCGGTACGTAGCCCACGAGCACGCCCCCCGGAACGAGAGCGCGCGCGGCGGCTTCGAGCGCTCGCCACGGCTCGGGCACGTCGAGCACGATGCGGTCCACCTCGGCCTCGTCGATCGCCGTGTAGACGTCGCCGAGCTTCACCGTCCAGTTCGGGGCTTCGCCGAAGAAACGAACGACGTTCTTGCGCGCCATCTCGATGTGATCCTCGCGGCATTCGTACGAGAGGACGCGCCCTTCGGTGCCGACCGCGCGCAGCAGCGCGATCGTCAACGCGCCGGGGCCGACGCCGGCCTCGACGACGGTCGCGCCGGGGAAGATGTCTCCCCAGACGAGGATCGCCGCGGCGTCCTTCGGGTAGATGACCTGCGCCTTGCGGGGCAGGTGGAGCACCAGGTCGGCGTAGCTCGGCCGCAAAACGAGAAAGATCTCGTTGGCGGAGCTGGTGACGCGCAAGCCGTCCGGATGCCCGATCAGCGCTTCCGACTCCACGGTCCCATCACGAACAGGGATCTTTGCGCCCGCGCGCAGCGTACGGAGATACCGCCGTCCCTTGCGGTCGATGAAGAGGACCGAGTCACCGGCGCGCAGAGGACCGCTGGGGCGCTGCATGGGCGAAGGCTCTAGGAGACGGGGGACGAGATGTCAAAGCCCCATTCGAGAACCCGTCGTCGGCAGAGTTCATCGCTTGCCCGTCGCCAGGGGTTCCGGCAGCTTGCCACCACTCTTTCGCAATCGCGACGATTCAGGCGTTCGGCTGCTCGCGGCCCCGGACCGGACGCTCCGATGCGTGCTCGGCCTCAGGGTCGTCCGAGTAACGGGTCGCGCCGGTCGCGCCTCAAAGCGCTGGTTTCAGCAGGGAGGGATCGCTAGAGTCAGTCAATTATGCGCCGGCTGTACGCCTACATGCTCCGCTACAAGCGGCGCTACGTGTTTGGTCTCGTGTGCGTGTTCGCAACCGCGACGGTTGCGATGATCATCCCGTATTTCTTGAAGCGTGCCGTCGAGGTGATCGAGCATGACCACGAGCTTCGCGGGTTACGGTTCTACATCCTGCTCATCATCGGCTTGGCGCTGGTGCAGGGCGTGGTGCGGACGTTCTCTCGCTTCACGATCTTCAACATCGGCCGCGACATCGAGTACGACTTGCGAAACGACCTGTTCGCACACCTCGAGACGCTGCCGCAGAGCTACTACCAGAAGAGCCAGACGGGCGACCTGATGTCGCGGCTGGTGAACGACATCGGCGCGGTGCGCATGATGATCGGGCCGGGGATCCTGAACTTCATCAATACGCCCGTCTACTACCTCTACGCCGTATCGATCATGGTGACGATCAGCGTGCCGCTCACCGTGTTTTCGCTGATGGCCTATCCGATCGTGCTCTGGATCGTGAAGCGACTGTCGCGGCAGCTCATGGAGCAGACCGTCAAAGTCCAGGAAGGGCTCGCCACGCTCTCTTCGCGAGTTCAGGAGAATCTTTCGGGTATGACGGTCGTCAAGGCGTACGCGCTCGAGGACTCCGAGATCGCCAGCTTCGAGAGGTTGAACGCCGAGTTTCAGGAGCAGAGCCTCGCGCTCGCGCGAGTTCGGGGATTCATCGCCCCGGTGATGAAGCTCGTCTCGAGCGCGGGCATCTTGGTCGTTCTGTGGTTCGGCGGCTGGCTGGTGATCCGCGAACGGGTCGGGATCGGCGGTCTCGTCGCCTTCATCGCCTACCTGCACCTTCTCGCCTGGCCGACGATGGCGATGGGCTGGATGCTGTCGATCCTGCAGCGCGGCCGCGCGTCGATGATGCGCCTCGAGCACATCTTCGTGGCCGAGCCCGAGATCTTCGGAGCGCCGAGCGACGGTGAGGCGCCGATCGAGCGCGGCGAGATCGAGTTCGACGCCGTGCGCTGCGCCTACCCCGGGCGGAGATCGCCCGACGTGCTCGCCGACGTACGGCTGCGGATCCCGGCGGGGTCGACGGTGGCGATCGTCGGCCGGACGGGGGCCGGCAAGACGACGCTGGTGAACCTGATTCCGCGCCTCTTCGATCCCACCTCGGGAAGCGTTCGCATCGATGGGCGGGACGTGCGCGCGATGTCGCTCGCGACGCTGCGCCGCGCGCTCGGTCCCGTGCCGCAGGACCCGTTTCTCTTCTCCACCACGATCCGCGAGAACATCGCCTACGGCCTCTCCGGCAACGGCGACGTGGACGCGAAGGTGCGCTGGGCGGCAACGGTCGCGGGTCTCGAGAAGGACCTCGAGGCGTTGCCGCGCGGCCTCGAGACGCCCGTCGGCGAGCGTGGGATCACGCTCTCCGGAGGGCAGAAGCAACGCGTCACGCTCGCGCGGGCGCTGGCGGTCGACCCGAAGATTCTGATCTTAGACGATGCGCTGTCGAGCGTCGACAGCGAGACCGAACGGCGGATTCTTCGCCAGCTTCGCGAGTCGTTCCCGCATCGGACGCGGCTGGTGATCTCGCACCGCTCGTCGACCGTGCGAGGCGCGGACCACATCGTGGTGCTCGACGAAGGTCGCATCGTCGAAGTCGGTACACACGAGGATCTGCTGCGCCGCGGTGGCGTGTATGCGGCGATCTTCATGGAACAAATGGTCGAAAACGAGTTGGAGGCGCTGTGAACGGGCTACAGGCTACAGGCTACGGGCTATAGGCTACAGGCTGCGGGCTACAGGAAAGGATCCACGAAGTCTTTTCCCGTAGCCCGTAGCCGTCTTTCCCATGGACCGCGACGAAATCACCGGCAAGGCGTACGACCTCCGCTTGATGCGCCGACTCTTGGGATACGTCCGCCCGTATCGGTGGACGTTCCTGCTCTCGCTCGTCTACTTGCTCGTCTCCTCGCTCGCGCTGCTGGTGCAGCCCTATCTCTTGAAGATCGCCATCGACCGCTACATGGCCGCCAAGGATCTCGCCGGTCTCTCGGGGATGGCGGTGCTCTTCGTGCTCGCCGCGCTGGTGGAACTCGGTGCCTTCTACGGCAACTACTATCTCACCATGCTCGTCGCCCAGCGCGCGCTCTCCGACCTCCGCGTGGAGGTGTTCGCTCACCTGCAGCGGCTGCCGATGGCGTATTTCGACCGGAACCCCGTCGGGCGGCTCGTCACGCGCATGACGACCGACGTCGACGTGGTGAACGAGATGTTCGCCGCGGGTGCGCTGACCATCGCCATGGACGGTCTCACGCTCGCGGGCATCGTGGCGATCCTCTTTCACCTCCACGTCAAGCTCGCGCTCGTTACGCTTTCGCTGATGCCGGTCATGGCCCTGGCGATCAACTTCTTCCGGGTCCGGGCGCGGCAGTCCTATCGCCTGATCCGCGAGCGCATCGCGCGCATCAACGCCTTCCTTCAGGAGCACATCTCGGGGATGGCGATCGTGCAGCTCTTCGGGCGCGAAGCGCGTACGTTCCGCGAGTTCGACCAGCGGAACGACGCCCACCGCGTCGCGAACCACCTGTCGAACGTCTACGAGGCATCGCTCTTCTCGCTGGTCGAGGCCGTGAGCTCCATCTCGATCGCGCTGACGGTGTGGTATGCGAGCGGGCGCATCGTCGCGGGGGTGATCGCGTTCGGCACGCTCGTCGCGTTCGTCGAGTACATCCAGAAGTTTTTCATCCCGATCCGCGACTTCTCGACGAAGTACGCGGTGATGCAATCCGCGATGGCCGCGGCCGAGCGGGTCTTTCAGCTCCTCGATACGAAGCCGCCCGCCGAGACCGAGCGCCGGCACGCGCCGTCGACGGTCGTCGGGCGTGTGGACTTCGAATCGGTCTGGTTTTCCTACAAGCGCCCGAAGGACGGCGAAATTGCCGCAGACGACTGGGTCTTGCGGGATGTGTCGTTCTCCGTCGCCGCCGGAGAGACGGTCGCGATCGTCGGCGCGACGGGGGCGGGAAAGACCACCCTCGTGAAGCTCCTCGCCGGCTTTTACGACGTCCAGCGAGGCGCCGTGAAGATCGACGGGGTGGACGTGCGGAGCTGGCGGCTCGAGCGGCTGCGACGGAGCGTCGGCATCGTGCTTCAGGACGTGACGCTGTTCCGCGGAGACGTCGCCTACAACATCACGCTCGGCCGCGAGGAGATCGGCCGCGAGCGGATGGTGGCGGCGGCGAGCGCCGTCCACGCGCACCGCTTCGTGTCGCGGCTCCCGTCTGGTTACGCCGAGCCGGTGCGCGAGCGGGGGAACAACTTCTCGACCGGCCAGCGCCAGCTCCTGTCCTTCGCCCGTGCGCTCGCGTACGACCCCGCCATCCTGGTGCTCGACGAGGCGACGTCGAGCGTCGATCCCGAGACCGAAGTGCTGATCCGGGACGCTCTGGAGCGGCTTCTCGCCGGCCGCACGGCGATCCTGATCGCGCACCGGCTGTCGACGATCGAGCGGGCCGACCGCATCATCGTGCTTCACCACGGCGAGGTGCGCGAGATCGGCACGCACGCCGAGCTCCTCGCCCGAGACGGGATCTACGCCAAGCTTTACCGGCTGCAGTTCGCCGGGCATGCTGCGAAAGAGCTCGTCGCGAGCGGGGCGCCCGAGCGATGAGCCGCCGCTCGCCGAAGCCGCTTCCGGCGCGATCGAAGCGGGGCTAGGGGCATGCAGCGAGCGAAGCGATCGACGCGATGGAAGATCCTGTCGGCGGCTCTCGTCGCCCTCGCGGCCGGCGCGCTCTCCCTGTCCGGCTGCTCGGTCAGCTACGTGGCGCGTGCCGCCTACGAGGAGGCGCGCATTCTGTGGAAGCGCGAGCCGATCGAGACCGTGATCGCGCGGCCGGACACTTCTCCGGCGGTGAAGCGCAAGCTAGAGCTCGTGCTCGACGTGCGCGAGTTCGCCGCCGAGCGCATCGGGTTCCGCGTCGGCGGCAGCTTCCGCTCGATCTCGCCCGTCGACGGAGGGGCGGTCGTCCAGCTGCTGACCGCCGCCCCACGTGACCGGCTCCAAGCTTACACCTGGTGGTTTCCGATCGTCGGACGCGTACCCTACAAGGGCTTCTTCTCGAAGCAGGCGGCCCTGGCGACCGCCGCACAGCTCGAGAGAGACGGTTACGACACCTACGTGCGACCCGCGATCACCTTCTCGACCCTCGGCTGGTTCGACGATCCGCTGCCCTCTCCGCTGCTCAACCATGATGAGATCACGCTCGCGCAGGTGATCTTCCACGAGCTCCTCCACAACACCCTGTTCCTGGCTGGAGAGACGGCGTTCGACGAATCGGCGGCGACCTTCGCCGGGTACCGCGCCGCGGTCGAGTTCTTCTGCGATGGTGAGCGCTCGGTGACCGAGCAGTGCCGCGGGGCGACCGCCGACTGGCAGGATACGCTGACGATCTCGGCGTTCTTCGCGGCGAGCGTCGCGCGCCTCGAGAAATTCTACGAAACCAAGCCGACCGGCGCGGCTCTCGAGGAAGGGCGCCAGCGGGCGTTTGCCGAGATCCGGGAACAATTCAGGGCGCTGAAGCTCCATCCGGGCCGCTACGCGGACTTCGCCGCCGGACCCATCAACAACGCGAGCCTGCTCCAGGAGCGGATCTACTTGAAGGACCTGGCGCTCTTCGATCAGCTCTACCGAGGTGCAGGCAATCTCCGCGCGACGGTGAAGCGGATCGAGGCCGCGGTCGACAAAGGCGGGGACCCGTTCGACCGCGTGCGGGAGGCCGTCGAGGCCTCCCGCCGCGTACGGGTCGCGGGAGAAACGCGCGACTAGTCAGCGGATCCGCTGTCCCCGGACGTCGCTTCCAGCTTCTTCCAGATCGACTCTCGCTCGGTTTGCCGCGTCTTGATTTCCTTGTCGAGCTTCTTGATCGTCTCGTCGTCGCCGCGCTGCTTGGCCGCGAGGCGGTTGAGGCGCATGTCAAGCAGCTCGTGAGCGAGCTCCCCGTCGCGCGCCTTCGGATCCTTGACCGTGGTCTGGGTCGTGGCGCCGACGCCTGCTGACGCTGCGCCGGACGAAGGGCCACCTGACGAGGTTGCCACCCCGGACGAGACGCTGTGTACCTCCGCAGGCATCTCGCCGGAGCGCTCTTGGATCGAGCGGACCGCGGCGCGGTCGACCTCGATCGCGCCGGACGGCCGGTAAACGACTAGCTTGTCGCCCGCGGCGGAATAAGATTCGCCGATCACGTGGCGGTTACCGTCGAGCTCGATGTCGACGTAGCCATAGCTCGTCGCCGCGCCGAGAATCCAGACTCCAAAGGCTGCGGATAGTCGCCGAGAGACCTTGACGCTCTTCATCCTTTGCTCCATGCGAGGACTCCAACGCGCTGGGGGAGCAGCGTCTGCGTGACACCGGGAATGGAATTTGCCA
>Ga0315278_10000487_pt1 | contig 34910 bp, 27 predicted proteins | sample YL17G06_0_MG_FD_203880 | JGI IMG/M metagenome (GOLD analysis project Ga0315278, IMG submission 203880) | Sediment microbial communities from Yellowstone Lake, YNP, Wyoming, USA - YL17G06_0 | ecosystem: Environmental > Aquatic > Freshwater > Lake > Sediment | place: USA: Wyoming | collected... | reverse complement strand
TGCGCCCTGCGTAATACCTTTTTGATAACCTCTTGCCAATGTCATCGGGTTCATTTTGCTAATTTAATCACTTGATGATTTTGAAAAGGCACATTATTCAACCATGTAGGCTTATCTTAGTGACATTCTTGCGTGTCCCCTTTCCCTTTCCATTTATAAAAATAAAAATTTATCCTCATAAAAAGATAAAATTGAATAATAAAAGTAGGAACTCGGTGACGGTTCCTAGAGGAGTCTTTTTTGAGTATCTCCTATTTCCCCTATTTCCCCTATTTCCCCCAAATTTGAGCAGATGGCGCAGATTCCACAGATTAAAAGTAGGAAGTGTTTAATCAACGTCATCAGCGTCATCAGCGTAATCCGCGGTTCAGACAGTTTTTACCATTAAAAAAATATTTTTTCTTTACAGACTCTTCATTTTGTGGCATATTCTTACCTTAATTGAGGAACAATGCTTAAAATGACCGATTATACCCTGTTGGCAAGCCAATCGATGTTGAGAAATGAGCGGTGGTTTTTTCAATGGTTATCAGTTGTCCTGGAATCCAGGGCGCAAACGTCGTGGTTTGAGACCGGCGACCTATGGCTTGGATTGTTCCGGGGCAAATCCAATCCATCTAAGCGAGAACCTGGAAAGGAAACAGGGAAACGTGAACAATTATCCGGCAACCCCGGTAAGTTACCCGTGGAATTTGGACATGTCGCCGCGAAAGTTTTACCTGTTAGAGGAAAAATAAAGACTCTACCTGCAAAAGCTGAGACCCTGACCACGAATGCTGGAACCATAACCACAAATGCTGGGAGTCTGACCACAAATGCTGAGACCCAGACCACGAATGTTGGTAGTCTGACCGCGAATGCTGAGACCACGACCACGAATGCTGAGAGTCTGACCACAAATGCTGAGACCCCGACCACGGAAGCTGGAACCACGACCGCGAATGCTGGCAGTCTGACCGCGAATGCTGAGACCCTGACCGCGAAAGCTGAGACCATGACCACGAATGCCGGGACACTGACCACGGATGCTGTGAGTCTGACCGCGAATGCTGAGACCATGACCACGAATGCTGTGAGTCTGACCGCGAATGCTGAGACCATGACCACGAATGCTGGTAGTCCGACCTCGAATGCTGTGAGTCTGACCGCGAATGCTGAGACGCTGACCACGGATGCTGGGACCCTGACCACGAAAGCCGGGATTCTGACCACGAATGCTGAGACCATGACCGCCAAAGCCAGGACCCTGACCACGGAAGCTGGGAACAAGTGTGGAAAGGTAATTTTTCTTGCATGTCCCTTTTTTTTCCGTATATTTCCTTCCAAATTCCGTTTAATCGTTTCCAATTTCCGTTTGGTCGCTTCCAAGAACCAAATGGTCGTTGCCTACTTTCGTTTGGCCAGTGCAAAGAACCAAATGGTCACTTCCAACTCCCATATGGTCGTTTCCATCTGCCGTTTGGTTGATAGTGTCTTTAAAATGCTCACCAGGCAGAGATATTTTGTATTTGATACCCAATTCCGCTTCTAATATAATGGTATTTCAAAGAAGACAAAAAGGCGGTTGGAATTATTTTGCCTGACGCATAAAGCATTCCCAGAATATTCGTTGTCGCATAAATTAGGGCAGACTGCCACGGGTCATCTTCTGGTATTTGCTTTAGATGAAAAGAGTATTAAACGAATAAATGGATAAGTAGGTATAGAGACTAATTCCATGCTGATAGGAAACCTGACAGTCAAAAATTACTTTTCATCTGTTCATTTTCATTCCTTTCATTCCTACCAATGGGGTGAGCACACTTCGGGAAGCGACCTGAGAAAAAATGGGAAAAACGCTTGACTTCTCTTTTCAATTTTTCTAAAATAAGGGATAAGATATTTACAAAAAAATCTTAAATATATCATTTAAAATAAGAAAAAGGAAGGTTAATATGAATCTGTTAATGCTCAATTCCAACAGGTATAAACTGCCTGTTCCGTCAATACCTTTTGGCTTGTGTTATGTTGCGGCAGCCCTTGAAAATGCAGGGCATGATGTCCATGTGCTTGACCTTTGTTTTTCAAAAAATCCAGGCCGGGATATCTCCGACGCTGTGAGTAAATTCCAACCCGATATCATCGGGATTAGCATCAGGAATATCGACACGGCAGCGGAATACAATAATTTATTTCACCTGGACCGGGTAAAGGATGACATCATTATGCCCATCAAAAAAGTATTCCGGGGCCCGATTGTCATCGGCGGCCCGGCGGTGGGCATTGCCGGCGCCGAGATGCTGTCGTTTTTAGATCTTGAATTCGCTATTTGCGGAGACGGCGAAGCGGCTATGGTGGAATTTGCCGACCGTCTTAAAAACAATCTCCCCCTGGACGACTTAGGGGGGTTGATTATAAGAAAAAATGGCAAAATCACCCGGGAGAACCCACCCCACCGGGTTGCCGATATCGATTCCTTACCATTTCCACGACAGCATCATTTCATCGACTTAAAGCATTACCGCAAACTCCGGACGCCGATTCAAATTCAAACAAAGCGCGGCTGCGAACTTAAATGCGCCTACTGCACCTATAACACGGTCGAGGGCCATAAGTACCGGCTCCGGGATCCCCGGAAAATTGCCGATGAGATTGAGATGATCGTGAAAGAAACCGGTATCGATCATTTCGAATTCTCGGACAGCACGTTCAATATTCCCCTTGATCATGCCAAAGCCGTCCTGCGGGCAATCAATGCAAAAAAATTGGATCTTAATTTGCAAATAATGGGTTTAAACCCGGGCGCCGTGGATGAAGAATTGATTAGTTTGATGAAAGAGAGTAATTTTAAAGAAATCCAGGTGGGCGTCGAATCCTGCAGCGATACCGTACTGGAGTGTTTACAGAAAAATTTCAGGAAAACGGATATATTGAAAGCCGGGGAGATTATTCGCAAATCAGGGATACCTGTTATGTGGCATATAATGACCGGGGCCCCGGTTGAAACGGAAGAAACTTTAAAAGAAACATTCGATACCGTCCTCGGGATTGCTTCGCCATGGGACATCGTGGTGGTTATGAATGCCATCCGGGCCTATAAGGGCTCCCAGGTCACGGCTTTAATGCAAAAGGAAAATCCCGGTTGTAACAAAGATAATTTCTTGCGACCGTTGTTTTACTCCCCCAAAAATATCAGCATCGAAGCCATGAGAGTATTCAACAAGCGAGTGGCTTTCCGGAATCCCAACGTCCTGTTCCCTGATGAAGTCCAACGGGTCCCTTTTATTTTGTTGAAAATAGCGAGCGCTACGATGCGATTAGTGGCCCCCCAAAATCCATGGTGGCAATTCAACATTTTTATCAACAGGTTGCAAAAAAGACTCGCTATTACCGCATTGAGACGATTTCTGTATGAACGCAGGGTCAAGAAGATTTCAAAAACCTTAAAGACTTCGTAAGGCTGCTTAGTCTCGCAACATCTTTAAGGATATTTTTTAAAAGTGAGAAAAACGCTTGATTTTTCGTTGCCATTTTTCTAAACTAAGGTATATCCTCTTAATAAGAGGAAATAAGGGACAGGTCGGTTTCTTCCTTAATTCTTTCCAACAGCTTCAAGGTTGTTTTCTTCCAGCCATTCCAGGGCGCGTAATGGGCGGCCACAATGCCGGGCGTTACCCCTGCGCTTGCTTTACCCGGTGGGGCTGAAGAAATATATAATACCGTGAGCATGACCATCAATCCCAGGCATATAACCATCTTTCTCATTTCAAACTCCTTTTTTTATGACCGGTCGGATCGGGCCAGGCGAAATCCGAGACGATAGAATCGGTAATAATAAGGGTCGTGTCGGCGGAAGGCGGCGCGTACGCGGGGAGGTTTACTGCACCAACTGCCGCCGCGGCTAACCCGGTACAGTCCTTCAACCGGACCGGCCGGATCGGTTCCCGGGCTGACCCGGTAATAATTCTTATCGTACCGGTCCTGGCACCATTCCCAGACGTTTCCCAGCATATCGTACAGGCCGAGGGAATTGGGCTGCTTTCTTCCCACCGGGTGCGTGTGTCCATCCGAGTTGAATTCATACCAGGCAATCGCATCAAGTTTGCCGTAAAGCTCGTCCTTGCCTCCGGCGCGGCAGGCGTATTCCCATTCGGCTTCAGTGGGCAGGCGATAGTTTAAACCGCTCTTTTTCGACAACCAGTGACAGAAGGCCTGGGCGTCTTTCCAGCTTACCAGTACCACCGGGTGTTCGTCTGTTTGAGCCTGGTAAGGATGTTCCCAATTTGCGTCACGTTTGACTTCCCTGCCCTTTTCGCCGCGCACCATGCCGCCGCGGCGCTGCTCCGCCTGGGTGAGATAACCGCTCTCCCGGGCAAACATGCGCCATTGGCCAACGGTCACTTCGGTCCTGCCCAGGTAAAAACTATCCACCCGGACGCGGTGCACAGGACGTTCGTCCGGCGCGCCTGTTTCAGAACCCATCATGAATTCCCCGCCGGGGATGCGTACCATATCGATATTGGGAACGGCGTCGCTTTCCCGGGGGTTCCGGCGGCTGCAGGACTGCGCAGCGACACATAGGAGCACCAGGCACAACAACCGGATTTGCACAGGTTTTCGTCTTATCTTTTCATTTAATCGGATCATTCCCATCTTTACCCAGCGGCGCTTCCGGTAGATTTGGCGGCGGCGGCCCCGCCACCCTGGTATCAGCGGACTCGGGCTTCTCAGACACTTTGAGACCCAGGTAAGTCCCGGAACTGATTCCCATCAATGTCAGCAGCGCCCCACTGAATTCCGGCATTACCAGGTAAGACGCCACCTGCCTGATAAATACCAACACCATGACAATGGTCCAGGCAAACACCTGGAACCGGTGAAAACTGATGCCGTTGGAATCGGAAAGTATATCCCTTATGAACCCCTGGGACCGCGCGACCGCGGCTTTTACTTTCCTATTCGTATCGATGGTCGCCGCCCCGATACCGGCGCCGCTGCTGATGCCCATCAATATCACCAACGACTCGTTAATGGTGTCAAAGGAATGCTTAAGAACATACAACAACAACCACGATGACATAATGGTGAACAGCCAGATTGCCATTTGCGTTTTCGCAAGGCTGTAGGGTTTCCTTCCCCCATGCGGCGGATTTGGCCCGATATCCCGCAGCATATCGGTCTCGATGACCAGGAAAATAAATAACCCCAGCAAAACCAACAACGCGAAAACAGATATGTAAAACCAACGCTTACGCACCATTAATAATTTAAAACTGTTTTTGTCCTTAACCAGGGTAGGGACCGGGTCCTGATCCTCTAAACCGACGCTGATGGAGACTTTCCTGGAAAAGAAATTCCGGGACTCCCGGGAAATCATGAGATGGTCCCACAGGGCAATGGGTTCCTCGCTGTGATCGACAAAAAAATGAAATTCTCCTTTATCGCGATCGATGGAATACGTATCGGGATAAGTTCCTTTAAGCTGCATGCCGTCGATAAAGAGAAGGATATGTTTATCCTGCTGCCGCGCCTCATCCAGGAGCTGTCCGGCATTGATAACCACCACACCGATCTCGTCCTCCAACCCCAGTGCATTTTCGGAAGAATGCACGGATGCTACATAAGGTTTCGAAGTATCGATGACCTCCGCCCATAACCCCACACTAAAAAATAACCCACATACCGTACATACCGTAAATATCGCCAGGGCTTTAACAGGAACCGGTATGCCCACTCCTGTAGGCCGAAACATGGTTAGTATTTTTTTTGTACGCATGATGATATTTTAAAATAATTCGGAAGTAATTACAATAAGCGTCCCGGGAAGAGTGATAGAATGATGAAGAAAAAAAAGGAAGAGCGGAAGAACGGAAAAAACAGGAACGAAGTCATCTGATAACCCTGTCAAATTTGGCGTTTGGCCTTCACAGCGTTAAATCACTTTAATGCAAAAGCCTTCTTACCTCTTCTTCCGTAAGACCCGTTAATTTCACGATTTGTTCAATGGTAAAATCTTCATTCAGCATTCTCCGGGCTGCCTCAAGCTTTCCTTCGTTCATCCCAATTTCTTTTCCTACGTTCATCCACTTTTCTTTCCCTTCGTCTCTTAATCGTTGCGCTAAGGTTGGCATAATATCACCTCCATTTATTTTGCTTTCTTCCAATATTTTCTTTAATTTTCCGGGGTCTATATCCTTTGTCTCAGATAAATATGCAAGAAAAAAAAGCATATTCTCCCTTTCCCGGATGAATCCACTATCATGCCAGAATTTGAATATCTCCCGTAGCGATTCGAAATCCTCATTAAACGCACTCTTCATCAAGGTCACGGCGGTTAACAGGAATACATTGTCTCTCAACCCGCCATTCTTCTCCTCTCTGAAATTCCAATTCTTTGTATCGAATAGCACATAGGAGAAATCCAGTAAAAACTCTTTTATCTCATCGCTGACAGCAAACTGGTCGACAAATGATTGCGGTATATCCCACTCGTCTTGCCCATGATAAAATACCAGGGGAATTATCACGCGAAGGGGTTTTCCCTCCGCCAGGTCTTTCTGCCACATTAAATACATGTACAATAGTAATTGGATAAATATTTCTTCATCCTTGTAGGACTTATGCTCGATCAGGATATAGATATCTGTTTCCAGTTCCTTTCCTTTTTCGTTTATCATAAGGGTTTCGGGCAGTACCTTTCGCAGGAACGCTCTTGTATTATCAACGTTTTCAAAAACATTTTTAAACAGCTTATCGTGTATGTTTTTTATTTCTTGCATGGCAATAGTATTATATTTCAAATGCCCTCTTTTTTCAATCCACTTTCCTGGAAAAATCCAAACGAATCCCAGTTACGAGACGAACACGGACATCGAGCCGCGAAGAACGCGAAGGACCGCTAAGAAAAAGAGGGAAAAGGGAAAAAAGGAAGAGAGGAAGCGCGGAAGAGCGGAAGAGCAGAAAAAGCAGAAGAGAAGAGGAGAAGAAGGGTTTTTAATACTTATTTTTTCCCAGCTTCCTCGCTTCCTTGCTTCCGCGCTTCCCGTTTTTTCGCGTGTTTCGCGGGCAACCTCTTCACGTTCTTCGCGGCTTAAAAAAAACCTGGGAATTTACAAAATTTTTTTTTTATTATACAATTGTCTTGAATTGAAGAATTCCTAAGGAGAGGAAAACATGATTAAGAAAACAAAAGGTTTTTCCAGGAAATGGGGTGTGGGCATGCTGCTCTTTATGATCAGCGTCGGTATCGTGGAGGCCCAGGCGCTTCCATTTTTATCGTTTCTCGAATACGAGAACAACCCGATATATGGCCAACATGTCGGCAACGGGAGGGCGTATTATCCCTCGGTCATCGGTTCCAACGGTTCTTATTATTTGTGGTTTGCCGACGGCAGCGGGAGAATATTAAGGGGCGCTTCCAGCGACGGCATCACCTGGACCGGGGTAACGCAAATCGCTTTCAACCCCGCTTTACCGGGCGGCGTGAGCCCCAATCATCCCACGGTGATCTATCATTCGGACATTGGGTATAAGATGTATTTCTGGGACGGGACCACCAGTGGTTTAAGCACCATGGTTGCCGAATCCGACGATGGTCTCAATTGGACCAATCCCCGGCATATTACCCAGGACCCCGGCCAGCCATTACAGGGAAGCAGCTACGGCACTCCCTGGTATCACCACTACGGACCCGGGCAGGCTTTTTACAATCCCGGTGCGGTTAATTCCGGCGGCAATCCCTGGGATTATTCCTATGTGATGACCTTTGACACTTCCGGTGAAGGATACAGCGCGGGCGTCGGCGTCGAACACTGCGGCCTCGCTTATTCGGAAGATGGAGATTATTGGCGCCGCTATGGAAATAACCCTATCCTGGCCTCCATCAATGACGGCAATTGGGATTCCCGCTATATCTATCATGGTACTATTACCCGGAACGGCAATTATTGGTACCTGTGGTACTCCGGGGCGGACGGCGCCGGGACCAATTACTACGCCCAGGGCATCGGCGAAGCCTATTCCAATGACGGTTTGACCTGGACAAAGTTTTCAACGCCGATCTTTCGCTGCAGCGACGGCATCCCCTGGAGAAACGAACGAACCTATGCCCAGTGCGTTTTATATGAAAACGGTCAATATAAAATGTGGTTCTCCGGCAAAGACAGTTCCCAATATTCCCTGGGTTATGCTTCCTTTACTCCCACCATTACCGTGACCAGTCCGCAGGACGGGTATACCTGGTACAGCGGATTAAGCTACGTCATTACCTGGACATGGACGGGCCCGATCGCATCGGTTAACATCGAATATTCCACGGATGACGGCGACGCTTATACCCCCATTATTAATGCGACAGACAACGACGGTAGTTATAATTGGTCGATCCCGGCCGGCCTGGCTTCGGAAACTTGCAAGATAAAAATCAGCGATGCCGATGGCATCGCCTTCGACGAAAGCGATACGTTCCAAATCCGGGCGCTCTTTATTTCGGTGACGAATCCCGGGGAAGGCGATATTTATGCCAACGGTTCGACGCTTCCCATTACCTGGACATGGGCCGGCCCTATTCGAGATGTTAAAATCGATTTGAGCACCGATAACGGCGCCTCCTATACCCCCATCATCGCTCAGACAGATAACGACGGCAGTTATGATTGGTCGATTCCTTTAACCATCGCTTCCAGTACATGCAGGATCAAGATTAGCGCGCTAAACGGTTCTACTTTCGGTATCAGCGGTATTTTCACCATCGCCGGCGACAATTGGCTTCCCGGTAACGGCCCCAGCGGGATTTATTATGGAACGGCCTATGGGTATGCCCGCCATATCGCGGTTGGGAACCAGGGTCGGATCGTAACCGGCGTCGATGGCATTAATTGGACCCAGTCCACATCGCCGACAACAAACACCCTCAACGATGTCTATTTTAACGGCCAGTACTTCGTAACGGTGGGTGAAAACAGTTCGGTGTTCGTGTGCGATTCCAATTGGCAGTGGCTTTCTCGCCAGGGTAATCTACCGCACGGAAAAGGAATTAATGGCGTTACTTTCGGGAATAATCAATGGATCGCCGTGGGAGATTTAGGTTTCATTATAAAAGGAAATGCCGATGCTTCCAGTTGGTCGATTGTGACCCTGTCTCAACCTTACCCGGATTTGCTGGATGTTACTTATGGAAACGGTATGTTCGCGGCAGTGGGAAAAGATAAAACCATCCTTACCAGCGCCGACGGCAACCTGTGGATTTCCAGGAAACTAGTCTCGCCATTGGCCGACCTTAATGATGTTACCTACTCCGATACGTTACAGTTATTTGCAGCGGTTGGCGAGGGTGGATCGATCGCCGCCAGTTCCGACGGCGCTGCCTGGAAGAGGCGCACGTCCGGGACCACGGCCGATCTGCAGGGTGTGTTGTGGAACGGCGGAAAGTTTGTTGCCCTGGGATTGGGCGGGATCATCCTGGAAAGCGGTAACGGAACCGGTTGGTCATCGGCAAATTCCGGCGTCGCCAATGATCTTTATACAGTGGGATATGGCGGGAGTACCTGGACGGCCCTGGGAAACAACGTCTTTTTATTCAATTTGGGCGGAAATTAATGCTGCGCCTCTTTTACGGTAAACGACAGGATGGCCACTGCCGCAACGGCCATTATACCGCCAAATACGAACGGTGCACTGGGCAAGAATGAGAAGAGAAACCCCGCGATAACACTGGCCGGCAATAACCCGACGCCGACAATGGTGTTGTAAAATCCAAGGGCAGTGCCTTTGGACCCTTCGGGCGCGGTTCGCGCCACAAAGGCTTTCTCTACCCCTTCGGTCATGGCATAATATAACCCGTATATAGGCCAGAATACCCAGAGTAAATAGCCGGTATCGGCGGTTATAAAACCAAAAGCGATATATACGACGGCATAAAGGCTGTAACCGGCAATAAGCGGTTTCTTACAGCCGATTTTGTCGGAAAGTTTCCCGAATTGAGCGGCGAATACGGAAGTGGTAAAATTGAATATGATGTACATGAGCAATACGGACGAAAGGGCAAACCCGAGATTGGTGCTGCGCAGCAATAGAAATTGATTGGAGGAATTTCCCAGGGTAAATACAAACTGCGCCAGGAAAAATAATTGTAAATTCCGGTCATATTTCCTGAAGTTTAAGTTTGGTTTGGGTTTATCGGCATTGGCATTATTATTAGCTGTTTTAGGTTCGGTATCCTTTGCGAAAAATAAAACCGACACGCCGATAAACGCCGGGACAAGGGAGATAATGAATATGGGATAAAAGGCGCTGGGGCCGGTCATTTTATCCGCGGCCGGGAATAGGTATTTTACAATAAAAAAACATACGACGGCGCCCATGAAAGCGCCGGCAAAATCCATGGCCCGTTGAAACCCGAAGGCTTTTCCCTGTTGTTCTTTGGGTGTGGATTCGGAGATCAGGGCGTCGCGCGGCGCGGTGCGGATGCCTTTTCCTACTTTGTCAAATAACCGCGCGCCCAGTACGGTGTACCAGGATGGAAACAAGAACAGGGCTTTGGCCGCCCACGATAACGTGTACCCGATGATGGTGGGCGCTTTTCGTTTCTGTAATTTATCGGAAAAATACCCGGAAAAAACTTTAAGCAGGCTGGCGGTGGATTCGGACACTCCTTCGATGATGCCCAGCACCGGGCCGAGGAATGCGCCCTGGGCTTTCATTATGGCAGCGATGAATCCCTGGAGGATAGGGTAAATCATTTCCGAGGATATGTCGGTAAAGAATGAGGTGAGACCGGTTATGATTACGTTCCTATGAAAAGTCGGTTTTGCTTTATTCTCTGGCATGGATAATCTCCATTTTTAATTTTAAGAAAGAATTGTACCGGAAAAAGGAAATTATTTCAATTGGATTCGGCTTCAATATCATTATAGTCAAATCAAAGAGGATAAAGGGAAAATTGTCAATTGTCAATTGTCAATTGTTAATTGTTAATTGTTAACTGGAAACACCCTGGGAGGCAGCGGCCATACGCTGGACTCCACATATGACCGCTGCCCCAAGGAGGTTATTTGGAGGCGCTATATATTTTTGTGATGTTAAATAATTAATTGCATCCTGTTAAATCTGAAACCCGCCCAGGAGACCGGCGGCCGCACCCCACATGTGACCGCCGGCTCCGGGAAGGGTTTTTGAAGCTAATATATGTTTAGTGTTGTTATTTAGCGGCATCTTTTTTTTCCAGTTCCCTTTGTTTTTTCACATTTTCCAGTTCTTGTTTTAACGCTGCCTGTTCTTTTTTCAGTCGTTCGATTTCTTCACGGTATTTTTTGATTTCAGCATCTTTGCGCAGTTGTAATTCTTTCTCTTTGGCGAAGTTCTCTTGCAGGGCGTTCAATTTTTCTCGTTCCTTCTGCAATTTTTTCACTTCTTCAATGGCGATTCTATTTTCGTCGCCCATCCTGGTTCTAATGTCATTTATCTTGTCCCCGAACATCTCCAGCATATCGTAATATGTACCGGGAACCCTATTTGCATTCTTCCCGGGGACCACATTAAAGGTTTTCAGTTTACCGCCGCGGTAAACATCGATAGCAACGGGTTGGTTATCTTCCAGTTCATTCAACGCCAGTCTCAGGTCGGAAATTTGTTTCATCGTTTTGCCGCCGGCCCTAACGATAATATCGGCCGCCTGGAACCCGGATTTTTCAGCGGCCGTCTCTTTGAGAACCTTTGAGATCAGCAGTCCGCTTCCTTCTTTGATATTGAACTTTTCAGCCAGTTCGGGCGTAAGGGGAATGGCATCCACCCCCAGGCCCCGGTATCCGGAAAAATTAACCACGAAATTTTCCACCCTGGGTAACGGGTCCTCGATTTCGGGTATCACCGGCGGTGTGTTGCCGGGTTCCAAAGCGGGTGGAACGGGATAACGCCATTCGAAATGTTCACGGGGTTCGCTGATGAGCACCTGGGCGAATTTTTTCAGGTTGCCCCGGGCATATTCGATCTTAATATTATCTCCCGGTTTAAGGGCTTTAACGATGCGCACCACATCGCTGCCGGTTTGGACCGGTTTATCTTTAATAGCCAGTATTTTATCGCCTTTGCGGAACCCGGCTTTTTCAGCCGGGGAATCCGGGGCAACGTCGTTGATTTCCACGTTATCGGTTTTTCCCCTGGCGACCAGCGACACCCCCAGCCATCCCCGCATGATCTTACCGTATTTTTGCAGGTCCTTGACAACAGCAGCCACTTTGGGCATGGGAACAGCATAACACAGGTCCTGGTTATTGGTCCTGGTACTGTGTATAAAGAATTCATAGGACTGGTCTCTATAGGTATAATCCGGGCTGAAAGCAAAATCGAAGCGGCCGCGCACAACGCCTATTAATTCTCCTTTTTTATTGACCACGGCGCCGCCGGCAGACCCGGGCGCCACCGGCGCATTGAGTATCAACTGATCATCGGACGAGCTGCTGACAAAACCCTGGACAATGGCAGGAAATTCCTGGTAAAACACCCCTACCAGCGCCACCCAGTCGCCCACTTCAAGCCCCCCGGCCTGGGAGATAGGGGGTAAGGCTTTTCCATCGATTTGTAAAAGTAACAATGATGTTTCCTGGTCTTTACCCAACACCGTTGCGTTGTATTGATCCCCTTCCATGGTTTCCACGTAAAGCGTTTCGTAAGGATGATTGGTTACGATACTGCTGCTGACGACATGTTTCGGGTCGATGACAATGCCGGTGGCAATATATCGCTTATGGTTTTCGGACACTACTTTGACAATGGAAGGAGATATTTTTTTCAGGATATCCTTGACATCATCGCCAGGCTGGAGTTGGCTTTTGGCAGTGCCTGCACCGCCTGCTGCATTGGCTGTAAGAAACAGCAGCAGCAATATAAAAAGTAAGGTAAGTATTCTTCTCATGGTTATCTCTCCGCTTCCTCGCATCCTGTATTCTTATATCGTATTTTCATTTTCGTTATCGGCCACCTGTTCGATGGCATAGTCGGTTTGTCGATCGTAAGATGCAAAGACCACATTCTCCATGACCGGGACCTCTTCTTTTGCCTTGATTGAAGTTTCAGTCTGCATATACCGACCATTCCGTTCATTCCGCCCGATCAATATTTTTTCCCCGGGTTCCCGGTGAAAAAGCACTGCCTGGCCGATAAATAGAAAGGCAAGAACGGCAATACTCAATGCCGCGGAAGCCGCAACTTTGCGCTGCGTTTTTTTCTTTTTGATTTTGGCAAACACCCGGGCCTCGAAATCCGCGTTAAGCGCAAGGCCCGGGGCATGCTGTTTCAACCCGTGAAGGTTGAATGTATTGTTAATGTTGTTAATGTTAGCGTTAACGTTAGCCATAGATACCTCCATTTTGCAGGGCCGGTTGAGGACCATACAGGTTCTTCATCTGTTGGTGGCCCCGGAAAACCAGTGATTTGACAGTGCCCACCGGTTTCTTTAAAATCGCCGCCATCTCTTCGAAAGAAAACTCATCGATATCTTTCATGATGACGGGGATGCGGTATTTTTCCGGCAGGGCCGAGAGCATCTGGTCCAGGGCGATCGCATTTTCCATGTTGGGTTCATAGGAATAATGGATGTCGTTGACATCGGAGAGGGAGAGCAGCTTCTTGATTTTTCGTTTCCTGAATTCCGAGCGGGCGAGGTTGGTGGCGATTTTGAAGATCCAGGCTTTCAGGTATTCGGTTTTCATGGAACCCACTTTGAAGTATACTTTCACAAAGGTATCCTGGGTCAGTTCTTCGGCCAGTTCGCTGTTTCCCAGCATTAGATTAAGGTAGTTAAAAACCTGGTGTTTAAACATGGACATTACCTCTTTTAAAGCTGCCTCGTCTTTTTTTTTAAGTCGTTCAATCAACTCTTTCATGCTTCCTATATACCATATACTCGATACCGTTTAAATATGTTTATCGTGTTTTCCAGTTTTTTATTAAAATACCGGTGTTTCGTATTCACGTGTTCACGTGTTCACGTTTCACGGTTTATAAGATGACGATTCCAGCGAAAAAGTTGCAAAAAAAATTGTAGCCCCCGGATAATATTGAAATGGATAGGTGTTTTGTTGTACAATATTAATATGAAAAACATAAAGATAAAAACAATCAAAAGTCATTTATTGTTTGTATTGCTGTTTCTTGCGGCATTTACGGCTGCTGCTGATGATAACCCGTTTTTAAGTCCGTACAATACCCCGTTTGATGTGCCACCTTTCGATAGAATAAAAGTTGAGCATTATTTACCGGCGCTTAAACAAGGGATCGCACAGCAGCAGGAAGAAATCCAGGCGATTGCCGCCGACCCGGGCTCCCCCACTTTTGCCAACACCGTTGAAGCGTTGGACAACAGCGGCGCGTTGCTGCGGGCAGTGGAGAATGTTTTCAACGCCATGCGCTCCGCCGATACCAACGACCGACTCCAGGCCGCAGCCAGGGAAGTATCCCCCCTATTAGCCAGGAACAAGGATGATATGTTTTTAAATGAAAAACTGTTCCAAAGGTTAAAAGCTGTTTATGCCAGGAAAGACCGGCTAAATCTCACGGAAGCGCAGCAAACAATCCTGGATGAATACTATACGAACTTTGTCAGGGGCGGGGCCAATTTAAGCCCGGAAAACAAAGACCGGTTGAGGAAGATCAACGAAGAACTTGCCGTTCTTTCCCTGAAATTCGCAGATAATGTCCTGGCGGAAGATAACCGGTTCCAGTTGGTACTGGAACAGCAAAGCGACCTGGCAGGTCTACCGCGGTGGGTCATCGATGAAGCCTCCCAGGCCGCCGCCGGTCGGGGCCTTGCAGGCAAATGGGTATTTACCCTCGATAAAACCAGCCTGATCCCTTTCCTGCAATTTTCTGAAAAACGCGACCTCAGGGAAAAGATATTCAAGGCATATATCACCCGCTGCAATCACGGCGACTCATTGGACAACAAAGCAATTCTAACCCGGGTACTTTCACTGCGCATCGACAAGGCAAAACTATTGGGCTACGGGAACTTTGCCGAATTCATGATAGAACGAAATATGGCCAAAACGCCGGGAAATGTCTATAAACTACTGTTCGAATTGTGGAAACCGGCCCTGGCCGCGGCTAAAAATGAGGCCGCCGCACTCCAGGAACTCATTGCTAAAGAAGGTGGGAAATTTAAACTCCAACCCTGGGACTGGTGGTTTTATGCGGAAAGACTGAGAAAATCCAGGTATAACCTGGATGATGATGTGGTCAGACCTTACTTTAAATTGGAGAATGTCCGGGACGGCGCTTTCCAGGTGGCCAACAAGCTTTACGGCCTGAAGTTCATCGAAAGAACCGATATTCCCAAATATCACCCCGATGTCCACGTGTTCGAAGTGCAGGAAGCCGACGGTTCCCATTTAGGAATCCTCTATACCGATTATTTCCCCAGGCCCACCAAGCAGAGCGGCGCCTGGGCCGGTGCTTTAAGAAGGGCCTTAAGAAAGGACAACAAAACGGTAACGCCGGTGATAACCAATAACGGCAATTTTACCAAGCCCACTGTCGATAGACCGGCCCTGTTGAATTTCGACGAAGTCAAAACGTTGTTCCATGAATTCGGTCATGGTTTGAATGGCTTGCTTTCTCAGAGTTCTTTTAATAGACCATATACACCCAGGGATTTTTCCGAACTACCCTCTCAGATCATGGAAAATTGGGCCCTGGACCCGGAAGTGTTGAAACTCTATGCCAGGCATTACCAGACCGGCCAGTTGATTCCCCAGGAACTGGTGGATAAAATGAAGAAAGCCACGCTTTTCAATAAGGGTTTCGACAGCGTGGAATACCTGGCAGCTTCTATCCTGGATATGGATTGGCATACGCTGAAAGAACTCAGCGAGCCCGATAAATTCGATGTGGAGAAATTTGAAGCCGACTCGATGAACAAGATCGGTATGATCCCAGAGATAGTGGTTCGCTATCGGAGTCCTTATTTCGGCCATATTTTCCGCGGCGGTTATTCTGCAGGGTATTACGGTTATATCTGGTCTGAGGTACTGGATGCCGATGCCTTTGAAGCATTTAAGGAGACGAATCTTTTCGACCCCAAAACAGCCCTGGCATTCCGCAAGAATATCCTGGAAAAAGGGGGTTCTGCCGACGCCATGGTTCTTTATGTCCGGTTCAGGGGCGCACCGCCTAAGATCGAACCTTTACTGAAACGATACGGGTTTAAATAATTTTTGATCTCCGGGTTAATAGGGGATTGTATTCGATTTATACTTTTTATTGCATGCCCGGTCAATCATGATAATGTAAACTCGACCTTTCGGGGCTCGGGGCATAAACCAAATTTGCGTGAGGCCATTATTGGAATTTAGGGCGCAGAAGCCATAGATTCTTGCGTTGGTGACGGCGTCATAAATGTCAACCCAGGTGCGGGCAGAATTGAGATTTGCGCCGCAGGGCGGTAGATCGGGCGCCTGGCGGAACATCTCATTGGCATAAGCTGCCCAATTGGTCACCGGGATATATACCCGTCCCTGTGCATCCTTATGATCGAATTTTATTATGGGATTCGGGTAAACTTTGGAGCAGTCATCCCGGATACCATACGGTATGATGTTCGATTTATAGCTTTTCCGGCAAGCCCTATCATTAAGGATAATGTAAACTCGACCATTCGCGGTCTTCGGCATAAACCAAATTTTCGTGAGGTCATTATTGGAACTAAACCCGCAGAAGCCATAAATTCTTGCGTTGGTGACGGCGTCATAAATATCTACCCAGGTTCGGGCGGAATTAGCGTTTGCGCCGCAGGGCGGCAGGTCGGGCGCCTTGCGGAACATTTCATTGGGATAAACAGACCAATTGGTAACCGGGATATAAATCCGTCCATCCGCATCCTTATGGTCGAACTTTATTATGGGGTTTGGGTAGGTTTTGCTGCAGTCATCCCCGGCAAAACTTTGACTGACCCCGACAAAAAATACCAGGACACATGCCAAAATCAGCACATGCCCCCATCCGGCTATTAAAGCCTTTTGACTTTTCTTTTTCTCCATTTTTATGTCCTCCTTTTGTTTTAAGAAATCTTTTGTATTCATGGGGATATTCTAGAAAGAAGACCAAAGAAAGTCAATAGTAAATATCAAAATCTCCATGACTTTTCGGATAGGCTCTAGCAAGACGCCGAGCTAATTATTTTATTTTTCTAAAAAAAGCGTTGAAATCTTTTTTTCCTTGTGGTATTTTGTTTAAGGAGGTATCATGGAACTAAATCCTAAAATCAGCATTACCGAAACACTTAAACAAGTTCAAGGTCAAAAAGTGAACATCGAGGTATATTTGCGCGGCGGCCAAAGTTTTACAGGCAAAGTCCTGGATGTCGCCGATCATTATGCCATTGTCGGACATCTTGTGGGCAAAGATTTTTTTGACGCGCAAATACGAATAGAAGACATAGCGGCTGTTTCACTTCAAACAAGAACTAAATAACAAATTGGTAGGGAACAGGCGCCGCCTGTTCCTCAAATGCCCCGTTGGAACTGGCAATGCCTGTTCCCTACAATAGTTGGAACTTTTGTTTAGATAGTTTATTCCTTCTTATCGATAATCAATAACCACCCCTTACCACGGGGAATGCGAATGGCTTTATCGGGCGCAAACGAAGCGGCCGGCTGGAAATCCTTGATGGCCGGCGCTGTGATGCGAACATTACCGGCGTCAAGCCCCAGGGCATTCCAATCGATGCTTAATTTGTATTTGACATCTTTTTTGGCCCACCCGGCAACGGCTACCATGGTACGCTTCCCTTTAATGATATACGCGGTGGCCAATACATCTTTGTTGTCGGTTTTTACCGGGCAATCGGGACTCCAATATCCGATCATTTGACTCTCCCGGATGCCGAAATCATCCCAGGCTTTCCATAACGGACGGGGATCCCCGGCCCAGGGCAGACGGTTGGTCATGCCATATATCATCCCACGCCAGGGATTGCCGCCGTCTTGCAGCATCTCCCCCATCAGGCCATATGGGATTCCCGATATTTCAATGAGCCAGAAATCCGGCGAGGAATCGTAATCGAAATACTCCCCAAACCAGAGCCGGTTAATATAAGGGAAATGTTCCATATAAAGATTAGCGCTGTTGGTAAACCCGTCCCTGGGATTGTATTGATTGGCGGAATGGAGGTCGATAAGCGAACCCGGACGTTTGTAATCCAATAGTTTTCGCACCCGTTTCATAATCGTCCTGTCAAACGCCACATCATCGATATAAAGTCCATCGATGCCCACATTATCCAATAACCAGTTGAGGCCTTCGACGTAATAATTATGCCACCGGGACATTCCGCTGTTGATAACGGCCGCGTCTTTTAACTCCGGCACCAGCCACCCCGGGATATAATTCCCGCCCAGGTGCTCCCGGAGCCAGGCAAAACCGCCGCCCGGCCCATACGCCAAAACCTCATCGCCCAGGCTGCGCAAGGCAAACAACTCGGGCGCTATATTGGACAACTCCCGCACGGTGTAATATATCTTAACCTTCATCCCCATCCGGTGCGCTTCGTCGATATAGGCTTTCATTTCTTTGGGACGCATAAACGGGTAATTAATAAAAGGGTTGATATCAGTCGCATGGTGCACATTTACAACATTGGCCCCAGTCGCTGCAATTTTATCCAGCGGTTCAAACCGGTGATAATAACGGTCTTTCCACTGGCCTGCCGCATCCAGCGGCTTAAAAGGCGTGATCAACAGGGTGAAATTAAAATGCAGGTCTTCTTCAGGTTTGAGCGTACGTGCACCGCTGTAAGCTTTAACCAGGACGGTATTGCCGTCTTTTTCAGCAATATCGGCGCCGCCTTTGCCGTCATTGTACCAGGATACGGGCATGTTCAACGGTTTGAGGTGGTAAAAATTGGTATTCAAAGGCCGTGAATAATTGACGTCCCGGAGACTGTATTGCAGCCCGGCGTTTACATCCCCCAACCAGGCGCCGTCCTGGTTCTTCTGAACATCCCATTTCCATTCATGGGACGGAGGACGGAAACCGCCTTTTAAACCCAGCCCCATCATGTAACGGGCAGCCTCCCCGGCCATGGGAATTTCAAGCCGGATATCCTTAACATCCATGGGTTGGGAAACGCGCAGGGTCACATCGAATTCCAAATACCCGTCCATTTCCATTAATGTGATGCAATTCATCAGCAGCGCGCCGGAAGCAGCCGTACTTTTGGCCACCCAACCCACGGCCCCCGGCTTCTTCATGATGACTTTGGCTTCCTTTTCCGTGGGCTCCCAGGGTAATACCGTCCCATCGGCGCCTTCTACTACCAGGGCCATTGGTGCAGTAAGGATTTCTCTGCCGTCGCCTTCGCCTTCCAGGATATGAGTCATTTCCGGTGCAAATTTGCTTTTGATGCCGACAGGGAAACCCGCTGCGCCGACGGCGACTGTTCGCCCCAGGCAGCCGATGACGGGACCATTCTGGTTTTGCTCTACGGTCATTTCAGTGAAAGGCCGCACCAAACCGAAACCCAGGCCAAGCTGGGAATTCAACCAGCGCAAGCGTGAAAGTCGCCGGGGTTCGCCGTCGCCGTAATCGGGGAATTTTTCTTCCGTAATGGTTAATTCCAATTTGATGCTTTGGGATTCCAGCACTGCTTCCCCATCCACTACCGGTATAAAGGAAATCGTTCCTTCATATACGCCCGGCATCATTTCTTCCGGGATTTCCAGGCCGAACCACAAGGGTTGAATTTTCCCTTGTGCGACAGTACATTTCTTATTAAAAGGGGTCCCGGCCCAATCATAGCCTTCGAGGTTAAAGCAGGTCACGGCGCTGGGGGGTATTGCCATGGCGTTTTGTTTGTTCTTTAGCAGCGATACTTCGATCTCCAGTCCCGGGATAGGGGCATTGGCGGCATAGAGGCCCACCTGGAAAACGTAAAATTCTCCCTGGCCGACTTTTCCCTTGAAGGTGTCCTGGGGACCGGTTTTTATCCACTTGTAGGGCAGGTCGTCGGTCATGCGGATGGGATTGGTGCGATCTTCGGGAAATAATAGGTAACTTTTATCCGCATGTTTCGCCAGCAGGTCGTCCACTTCTTTTTTCGCGGCAATGACCTCCATGGGGTAGAAACTGTTAAATTCATCGCTGGCCTGGAATTCTTTTACCGCTGCCTGGGGCAAGCGGGGCCATATTTCTTTTGCGGATTCGCTGGAGGTAAGGCGGTTGTTTTTAAGCCATTTTTTGGCGGCGGTTTGTTGGGGCGGCCGGTATTCGACTTTGGGGTAATGGGCGGACCCGGCGGCAGAGTAAGAAAGGTAATAGATATAATAGTCGCCGGGCACGGTGCGGGGTTGAAAGATCAAATCGCCGTATTCGCGGTTGATATCTAGCCGGAACACGTTATCGATGCGTTGACCGGTTTGGGCGTCGATGATAATGATATTTTTCTTTTCCGGTTCAAAGTCCCGGCGTCGCCAGGGGATACGAATGGCGGCCGCATCGGTCTTAGCGGACACGGAAACCACGGCCCGGTGGTTTCCCAGTGAAACGGCGTCCCATTGGCCGGTGGTATAAGGGATATCCTCTACCTCCGCGGCATAGAGACTGTTGAAAGATAACAAAACAAAAAATATCGCTAATATGATTGTCGCTTGTTTCATGGCTTACTCCTCATCCTGTGATCTCGTAATCGGGTGATCGCATTCTCGTATGATCGAGTTATAAATTTTAATCGGGAATGTCTTGTTTGTCAAATAAAAAATTTCTTTGTAAAATATTTATTGCAATATTTTTTTTATTTCTATATAATCTCTTGATAAAAACTAAAGGAGGTTTTTATGAGACAAAATGGAAAAAAAATACTGTTGGTTGTAGTTTTTCTGTTGTTCGGTTGGTTTTTGGGCGTCCCGGTGATAGGGCAGGAACCCGGGTCGGAACCGGTCAAACAGACGCTGACCGATGTTGACGCCTTAATGGTTGAGAAAACCGTAGAAAACAGCGAGAAAGCAATTAAGGGGTATGAGTTATTGTTGAAAGATGACCCTAACAACTTTGAGATTCTCTATAAGCTGGCCGATGCGTATGTATGCATCCTGGACATTAAAACAGACGGTTTCCTTGAAGAAAAAGAGGAATACAAGCCGCTGCTCAAAACTCTGGGTAAATCTGCCAATGACTATGCCCACAAAGCCTATAAATTGAATCCCAATAGCAAAGAGGTGGTGGCGACAACCCTGCGCGCTTACGCTTATTACTCTGTGAGTTTCGGGATAGTGAAAGCTATTTTTAGCGGGGCCGCCGGGCATTTCAAAGACCTGGCCAACCAACTGATTAAATTGGACGATAAGTTCAAAGGGGCAATGGGTTACCGCTTCCTGGGAAAATTCTACCTCATGGCCCCCTGGCCGGTGGGCAGCGACAGTAAGGCGTTGAAATATTTTAAAAAGGGTATTGAAACGGACAATGCGACTTTGTATTCGCATTATTTTGCCGGGGTGCTTTACTTTCATGATAAGGAATGGGACCCTGCGGAAAAGGAATTTTCTTTTGTCCGGGATAATCCTCCCACCAACGATGAAGCTTACTATTTTGGGGCTTATAAAAAAAGCGCCGATGATTACCTGGCAAAAATAGCGAAAAAGAAGAAATAATAAAAGTCGGGAAGAGTTAACAGAATTGGGCGGCCCTATGTGGCCGCCCTTACCTTACGATGAATTTGACGGCGCCGATTTCCCGGTCGCCGACTTTTACTGTTAAAGTATGATCCCCCCTCTGCAACTGCCAGAAGGGAAACCTGGGAAATATTTCACGCCGGTACAATCTACCATCCACGTAATAATCGACGGCCTCACCGGCCGTAAACCCCATTACTTCGAAAGTGATTTGCTGCGCCCCCCTGGATACGGCATCCGCTATATAAAAGTAATCCCCCTGCTGCGGAAAGGATATTCGTTTCTCTTTCACCGGGGCTATGCCGATCATGCCGCCGGGATTGTTCCGGTACGCCCACTCTTTGTACAATTCGGGGTAATTGACCTTGATCCGGCCATTTTCCCGTATATGCCAGGTACATGTGGTATGCGGCAAATTCCGGGCATCGAAATATTCATCCACTGTGTCCGGGCAATTTCCTGAGACTAATTCGCCGGATAACGCGCATATTCTTTTTTTCACCACCCCCGGCGGCGCTTCGACGGCCCCTTTGGTCCAATCTTTTTGAAGGGCCAAAAAGATGTCCCTTAAAATGGTGGGCGCATTGCCCACCCGCGAGGTGTCCTGCATGTCTTCCCCGGCGGGGTTCCCGATCCATACGCCCACGGTATATTGGGAATTAACGCCCACGGCCCATTTGTCGCGGAACCCTTTGGATGTCCCGGTTTTGATGGCCACGGGAAACGGTAAGTTCATGGATGATTCGTAACCGAAAGACGGGAACCGGGCGGATGGGTCAGACAATATATCCCAGGTTAAAAATGCGGCGGTTTCGTCGAATAACCGGGTCTCAGAAATAAACTCCCCTTTAATAAATGCGGGCGAATAGACGACGCCTTTATTGGCAAATGCGGAATAGGCGGCCACCAGGTCCAGTAACTTGACTTCACCGGAACCGAGCGCGATGGTCTCGCCGTAAAACCCAGAATCGGATTTGAGATAGGAAAAACCGGCTTGCTGTAATTTTTCGATGACCTGGCCGGGGCTGAGTTTCATGGCCAGGTAAAAGGCCGGGATATTATAGGAACAGGCCAGGGCGACGCGGAACCTCATGGGGCCATGCTCCTTGCCGTCATGGTTCTGGGGGAAAAATCCGCCTTTTGATGGAAACTTGATATCGGGCAAGATGTCGGCGGGGGTATAGCCGGTCTCCAGGGCCAGGGCATAGACGAAGGGTTTTAACGTGGAACCGGGCTGCCGCAGCGCAATGGCCAGGTTCACGTTCCCGGCGTTCTTGTCGTTAAAGTAATCGGGGGAACCGACAAAGCCAATCACCTGGTGGGTTTGATTGTCGATGATTACGGCCGCCGCGGAATTGACTTTGTAGGTGTTCAATCTTACCAGGTGCTCCCGGATCAGGCCCTCAATCTCTTTTTGGATGTCTAAATCGAGGGTGGTGTATACCTGTTCGGGGATTCGCCTGCTTTTGAATCTTTCTTTTATTAATTCGATGAAATGGGGGGCCTGGAAAGGGCTTTGATTCATTTGAAAGTGGATGCCTTCGCCGGCGGCGCGCCGGTATTCGTCGATGGATATGTGATTGTTGTTCTTGAATATTTCTAAAATGTTCTGCCACTGTTTTTCCAGTGCGGGCAGGTGGCGGGCGGGGTTGTATTGCGAGGGGGATTTGGGGATCAAAGCCAGGTAGATGGCCTGGTTTAATGATAATTGCGACGGGGCTTTGCCGTAATAATACCATGAGGCCTGGTTTACTCCATAAACCTGGTTCCCGAAGGGGAGATGATTGATATAGGCTTCCAGTATTTCGGGTTTGGATACGTGCATTTCGAATTTGAGGGCGGAGAAGATTTCGGAGATTTTGTTGAATATGTTCCGGCTTTGGTGGCGGTAGAGGAGTTTGGCGAGCTGCATGGTTATGGTGGAGCCGCCGGAAACGACCCGCCGGTCTTTGATGTTTTGCCACGTTGCCCGGAAAAGGGATGAGAGTACGACGCCTTTGTGTTGGTAGAACTGTTTATCTTCGATTAATACGATTGCCCGCAGGAAGTGGGGGGAGATTTCGGATAAGCGGCAGGGTCTGACGTAGGTTTCGTCGGTGGAAAAGTAGGTGCGCAGGGGTTTCCCGCTTCGGTCGTAATAGGTGGTGGAGTAAGGGGTGTTTTGGAAGTCTGTGGGGTCGAACGTGGCAAAGTAAACGATAGCGATTATAATTAATATTATTAAAATGGAACCGGTAATGATTAAGCGTTTTTTGGTTTTTGTCATGGTGGTTTTATTGTGCCTTCGGCGACCAGAAACCCTTTTGAAAAAGGGTTTCTGGACTTCCCAAAACTTTTAACTAAACAAAAGTTTTTTTGGGGGTCCAGGGGGCGATTTTTTCAAAAAAAGCCCCCTGGCCGCCGGAGGCATTATCTATCCTTATTTAACCTGTACATTCCTATTGGCATTCCTGCCGAAAACTTCAAAATTATACATCTCACATACCACGGTATTGGGCACGGAATACGTACCCTCATTGGTGGCAATCACCAGGTACTTCCATACATGCTTACCCCGACTCAAGTAATCGGCAAACACCTGCACCCTGTCGAAATATACCTCGCTCCGGTAGAATTTGCCCCAATAAGCATCCCAATCATTGGCCCGCGTGGTCTTCTCCAAATCCAATTGCGAACCTGTCTGAAAATTAGGATTCACTACTTTCAAACCCGCCGGCATAGGATCATCCAACATCACAAACGGATGCTCCATTTTGGTATCCACCGTCACTTCCACGATGTATTTCTCCCCGGGTTTAAAGATATTATCCGTCACTGTCTTTCCATCCAATTTCTTATAGACTTTTTCCACTTTAAACCCGCGGTCCATGGCTTCAACCTCGCCCATGGGATAATATTTCAACCGCAGCAGGTAATAAAGCATTCCTGTCCCTTCTTTTTTAAAGGTTGCTTCGATTTTATCGTTGGGTTTATATCCGCTGAGCATTACCTCGCTGGTACGGGCAGTCAGTTCACGGCTGGAGAAGTTCTCTTTTACTTTTGGTAAACCATTGAACAAGACTTCGGCCACGAAATTCGGGGTCTCCTTTTCAAATACCCGGTAGTACTTCTCAAAAGCCATAAACAACCGGATATGGTCCTGCGTGGACAACCACCGTTTTTGATTGGTGGTGGTGGTGAGCCAGCGGGCGATCTTTTCCGCGTAGGGGAATTTCCCGTAAACGGTTAAAAAGGTTTCCAACACATTGGCCGTGGTTTTAACATTACTTTCGTGGATCCACCACCAGGTGTTATCTTCGATGTTTTCGAAATGGGTCATGGTGGGTTCGTCTTTCATTTTGTTAATCATGCTTTTGGCCAGTACCGGCTGCATGTAGGTGGGCAAATCGTTTTTCAGGTCCAGCGCTTTCACCAGGTACGCCAACCCTGAGAAAGGGATACGGTCTCTTACTTCGAAAAGATTATTGACTGCATCTTTCATTAAGATATTATCCTTGCTCAGGGCATAGACGGCATACGACTGCACCAGGAACCACACATTATTGGAATATGGATATTTGGAATTCACCGTCCTATTGGCCACGCTTTTCAGGTATGCTTCGGCGTCAAGCAGCATTTTCGGATCGATGGAATACCCTTTGGCGCGGGCGTCCAGGATAAACTCCACGGCGTAACAGGTGAGATACGGACAGGGGAAAATGCAATCGGGGTAATATTTAAACCCGCCGTCCTGGTATTGGGGCATGATCTTCAAAAGGTCCTCGATGCGCTTATCGATTTCCTGCTTGCTCATATCCAGGAGTTTATAAGTGAGCAGGAATTCCCCGGCGCCCACCAGCGGGTATTGTTTGGATATCCGTTGTTCCAGGCAGTCGTAAGGGTATTCCTGGAGGAGGTCGAAATTCCGTTTCACCCCCACCATGGCGGAAGAGGCCAGGATGATTTCCGCTTTATCCAGGGACCGCAGGGTTCCGGTGGGAACGATGATTTGCTCGGTCACCGGCGCGGCTTCTACCCTGCCGAAATTGGCCGCGGCTTCGGTAAACTGGGGAACCCGGACCGGGATTTCCTCGTAAAGGCCATCGGTAAATCGGTCCGCAGCGGCTTTGAAAGTTAATTTTGCCGGCGCCGTCGTAGTCACATTAAAGCGATACCATACCGGCTGGGTTTCGCCCGGGGTCAGATTGATTTTTTTTACATCCGGGTCGCCTTTTTCGCGCTGGATATTTTCGCAGCTTACCTGGACAGCGACTTTCAGGCTTTTATCGGAATTGTTGGTGACGGTAACGCCGGCGGAAAAGGCGTCCATGGGCCGTGAAAAGTCCGGGAGCGCGGGTTTCAGGATCAGGTTTTTCTTTACCAGGATATCCTTACCGCCGCTGCCGAACAGGTGGTTGGCGCTGCCCCCGGCCACCATGGCTTTGAAAGTGGTTAAATTGTCCGGCAGTTTAAACGACACCCTGGCTTTTCCTTTGTTGTCGGTAACGATAAAAGCGGTGTAAAAGGCGCTTTCTTTGAAATTCTTGCGCACCACCACGCTGCCGAAAATAGAACCGCCGCCGTCGCCGCCCGGGTTCTCGCCTTTCTCGCCGTACTTCCGGCGTCCCAGTACATCATTTAACGTGGATACGGTCCTGACATCCAATGACCGGTTGGCCCAGAAAAAGTCGAAGGGATTGGGCAGTTGGTAGCCCACCAGGTTCAATACTCCTTTGTCCACCACGGAAATGCATAACTCCGCTTTCACCGGCGCGCCTTTGGGGTCTTTTACCATGATATCCAATTGCACGTCGTTTCCGGGTTCATAGGACGCCTGGTTGGCGGTTATTTCTACGTTTAATTTCATTTCGCCGGCGTCGATATCCACTTGCTTATAGCCGGCATAGAACTCCGGTTTCCCGGTATCGTTGCCTTTTTCATCGAAGGTCACGCCGCTTCTTTCTTTTAGAATAATCACATTAATATAGGCATTGGGCATGAATTCTTTCATTACGGGAACCTGGACCGTACCGGCGTTGCCTTGCAGGCGAACTACTTTCGACCACATGACCCGTTCACGTTCCACGGTGATTAACGCGGTTGATGTTTCAAAAGGGGATTTAATCAATACTTCGATGTTATCACCCGGTTTGTATTTTTGCTTGTCGGTTACGATGTCGATGGCGCGGCCTTCATTCACGCCCCAGGAGATATACCCCGAGCCGGTTACATAGAAATAGCCGGTGGTGGTAATGGTGTTTTTTAATTTGTCTTCACCCTGGAGTTCTACAATGTAATACCCGGGTTTAGCAAAGCTGTATTGTTTTTCAAAGGTCCCGCTGGGGAGAGAGACTGTCTCTTTCAGTACATCTTCCACGGATTTTTTCCATTCCCAACGTAAAGCGCCGGATGCATCTTTTTGTTGGAAGGATTTCCACTCTTCGCGGGTGATTTTCATATCCAGGGTGGTGTTCTTGAAAGCTTTTCCTTCCGGGTTAACGGTTACCACTTGCAGTTTTCCCGGTTTGCCCTGCTGGAAAAAGTAAGAGCCGCTTTTTACGCCGATATAGTATTGGCCGCGGTGGAGTACCATGGATTTGCTTGTGGCGATGCGGTTGTTGTCTTTATCCTGCACCTCGCCGTAAACGCTGAGGGACACTGAATTTTTTCCTGTTATGGTCAATGGGTCCCTTTCAAATTTAAAATTTCCCTCGTCGTCCAGGGTGAAATCTTCTTGATAAATAGTTTGCTTCGATGTGGATTCGTAAGAGCCGAAGGAGTAGCCGTCCCAGCTTTCCGGGGTGAAATAGGTATATTCGGTGGTCCAGGTGCAATTGCCCTGGGCCTGTTTCATGGGGGTCCCGAACAAATAGCGCCCATTAACGGTCCCGCTGAAGGCCTGTCCGGAGACCAGGCTTTGTTGATGGAACGCGAGTTTTACTTCAAACTTAGAGGGTTTGTATTCTTGCACGGAAAAGTTGATGCTTTTCTTAAATGTCGATTTGTCCAGTTGGACATTGAAATCAACCCGGTAAAAACCCGTGGGGGTGCTTTCCGGGAGGGTAAACTCGTCGGCAAAAGAACCGTAGGGGGTTACTTTAGCGCCGGGAATTTCCAGTTTATTAATGGATTGACCCCGGGAATCGAATACCTCCACGTCGATTTGTTTGACTTTGGGAATCTGCATGGGCCCGCCCACTACTTGCCTCAGGATACCTTTGAATTTTACTGTTTGCCCTTCCTTGTAGAGGTACTTGTCCGTGAAAGCCAACAGGTGGTTATAGAGATATTCCGGTTCATAATTGTAGTTGAAATTGGCCCGGTCGGTGAAATTCCACATTTCCAGCATTTCATACTTTTTGCCCCAGATAAAGCTCTTATTCGGTTCTGAGAACACGAAGCAATCCCGGAGGTTGGTATTTTCCAGTACGGAAGCTGGGGGCTGAAATATGCCGATGCCTTCTTTATTGGCTTTAACTTCACCCAGGCTGACGCTGTTTTTGGCATTAAAATTTTCGATTTTAAAGGTTAGATTCGGCGCGAGGTCGCCGGTTTTCATATTAAAGGGAACGAGAAATATCTGGGTAGGGCTGTATTTGGCCACCATGGCCACGTCGGTCAACTGGAAGAGATGATCGGCGTTATATTCCGATGTGGAGTTAGCGAATTTGATATAGTAATAACCCGGCTTATTGGCGCCGATAAGGTTGAGGTTGAATCCCAGCACGGCCCCCCGATTCTTTCTGACCGGGATATTCCAATTGTATTGATTGCAAATGCCCAGGTCCATTCTTCGCGGGTTCAAACCGCTCCAATCGTCCTGGTATAAACTCCGTAAATCCTTTACATCCAGCTCTTTATAATAGACCGGCGAATCGAATACGTTCATTACTTCGATGGGTATATCCAGGTCCAGGTAATTCTCTAAAACAAAGTGCGTGTAATTGGGGGGAGAGAGGAAAGGATTATAATCCAGGCATTTAATGGTATATTTTTTTTCTGCGCCCAGTTTATTGCCGAATTGGTCTCTGAGGTCGGCGGGGACTGTCAGGGTGTAAGTCGTACCCGGGATGAATTTGCCCATGACGGTAATGTAATCGGAATTCCAATCGCCGCTTTTATCGATGGTCACCGGCGGTGAAAAAGAGATTCTATTGAAGCAGTGTTTAAGGGGCGCGGGGTTTGAAAAAGTGATTTCAATGCCCTTGTCGGGTACAAATGCGTTATCCACCTTGAGGATGCGGAATATTTCATAGGTGCGGAAGCTCACCACCCGTTCACCTGTCATGCCCAGGTTGCCTTCCAGGGCCGGGAGGCCGGGCAGGAATTTTACCTGGATATCCACAGCCTGGGGATAGGGTTCATTGGGGCTGATGGTCACACAGCGCCGGGCATAGCGGTTATCTTCCGTATAATAATAGAGGAGTTTTCGTTCTTCCTTTGTGCAGTACCTGACCGAAAAAGACGGCGAGCCCTGGGGGGTCGCAATACTGATAAATTTTGAAATTTGTTCGGGGTCTACGTCCTGTGAGAACTCGACCAGTACCAGTTGATCCAGCGTCTGCCACCTGGCCCCCTGGTAGGGTTTGGAGTGGGTGAGGGCAATAGTGGGAGTGGCGAAGGTCCATTCTTTTTTCTCGGCGATTTTCCCGGTAAAAGCCGTGTACCCTTTGAAACGGACATTATATTTGGTGGACAGTTTCCGGGGCTGGTCAATGCGGAAGCAATAGGTGGTAGAGCTTTTCCAGTAGCCTTCCCCTTTAAGATAAGGGAGGGTCTGGATCAAGGTGGTTTCGATCTTATCCGCCTTTTTCAAAGGCGCTACCGGTTCGGAAAAGGTAATGGCAATTTCATCGGTTTCGCCGATATCCCGCGTCTCGCCCTGTGGGTGGACCGCAACGGCGTATACCGACGCCCCAATATCTTTCTGGGCAGTTTTGCTTCCCTTTTGCAGGGAATTAATATCTGTGGCGATCATTTGCTGCCATTTTTTCGCCGGGATATCGGCCGGTGATTTCGATTCCTGGGCGGGTCCGCGGGCAAACATTAGCGGGCCGGTCAGGCCCGGGTTGGAACCGGTAGAACTCGTTTGCCGGTTGTTGTTAAAGTAGAGCGCAGCGGACAAAAGCGCCCAGGCGACTAAAATGGAAATAAAGATTTTACGTTTCATAGGACCCCCTTTTTGTACTTGCGAGGTACGCAAGGCACAAAGGTATTTTGCTGAATTTTATTTTCGTATTTCATAGAAGAAAATTATACACGGTAGGAAATTTTTTTCAAGCCCCTGGAAAAAACAAGCCCACGAATTATACGAATGAACACGAATAATGGGAGAACGGGGCCCTTCGGGCTGTTTTTAAAACGCCGAAGGCGTTAATAACCCTGTCCGAAGGACACATCTTCCATTTTTAATTTTTAGTTTTTCATTTTTCATTTTTAATTTGGGGGATAAGGTACAGGCCAATTTTTTTCCTCTTTTTTTTCTTTCTTTTGTTGGTGCCAGGTTGACAGATATTTTTATTTGATGTATATTAGTCGAGGAGGACATAATGGACCATATTAAAATTGTAGTTGAAAAACATGAAGATGGTTTTGTGGCATATCCGGTCGGCCTGAAAGGAATCATCGTAGGGGAAGGAGATACCTTTGAAGAAGCATTCAACGATGCCAAATCCGCGGCAAAATTTCATATAGAAACTTTTGGTGATAATGATTATATGGAATATGCTCCCCAGGAAGTATTTATCACCGAAGCTGTTATTAAATGATTTAAAGTGAAATTCCCAAAAGATATCCCAAAAGATAAGGTCATAAAAATTTTAAACCGTTTAGGTTTTGAAATAGTTAGAGAAGGAAATCATATCGCAATGATAAGAGAAGACATCAATGGTTCCAGAACCCCTTTAACAATGCCCAATCACAAAAAAATAAAAGGTTCAACGCTCAGGACAATCATCAACCAGGCTGGGATAACCAGAGATGAATTTCTCCAGGTATTTGAAGACACGTGATTTCTTGATTTTTTGTTCGCCTTTTATTTTTAATTGATTTGGGGAGATTTGCTCCAGCCTGCGACGATTTCCTTTTTTATTGGGTCTGCTATCCTGTCGGAAATTGCCGCTATTGTTTTGTAGCGGGATAAGGGACAGGCCACTTTTTTCTCCTTTTTTCTCTTCCATTTTTAATTTGCAAAGCCCTATTGGGCGTCGGGTTCGACCCCAAAAAACGAAATATCGGCAATTACCTGCTGGAGGATTATTTGAATGCCCCCTAATCGCTAACAAGACCAACCGGTAAGTACGTCTCATGACTGTTTCCCTTTTTGTCAAACAAAAAGCCAAAACTCTCAATCGAGATTCGAAAATCCCCAACCGAGATGTCGAAAACGGCTTCGGTTTGGCGGAAGTCGGCATCGGTTTCGCGGGCATCCACAAAATTTTGCCTCAATCGGCAAATGTTTGGCGGAAGTCAGCATCGGTTTGGCGGACATCCACAAAATTTTTGCCGTCATCGGCATCCGTTTTGCCAAAATCGGCATCCGTTTGGTGGACGTCGGCAAAAATTTGCCTCAATCGGCAAAAATTTGGCGGACGTCAGCGCCCGTTTTGAGCGCATCCACAAAATTTTGCCTCAATCGGCAAAAGTTTGGCGGAAATCGGCAGTCCGTTTGATAGACATCCACAAAATTTTGCCGTCATCGGCATCCGTTTTGCCGAAATCGGCATCGGTTTGGCGGACGTCGGCAAAATTTTGCCTCAATCGGCAAAAGTTTGGCGGACGTCGGTGCCCGGGGTGTTTAAATCCTGTTTTTGATTGACAATTTGGCTATTGGTACAGCACTTTGTCAAGTTGCTCAAACCGTGAAAGCCACGCGAGGTACGGGTAATATTCTATCACTCTTAAAAGAGGCGTGCGGATTGCTTATTGCAGGAAAAACTTCCAGGCAGGGATGATATTTATTTTAATGGAATGTTCCTCCCAGGTGGTTTCTTCCTGTCCTTCCGAATCGAAAGTAACAATATCCCCTTCGTTGAGGCCAAGTTTTTTTCCCATCAGCGCCAGCGCCCGGATTTCTCTTTCTCTTGTTGAGGCAAGATCGAGGCTGTAAGATACCTGGATCATTTTCTTTCCTTGCACATCGTCGATTAACACAAAATCCACCTCTTCCGCTTTTTCCGCTCTCATGTAGTAGATATCCGCATTCTTGTAACGCCTTCGGAGGTGATAATAAACCGAATTCTCCAGGAACCGGCCTTCTTTTAAATTGAGACGGGAGTTCGCCAATCCTATAAAACCATTGTCTATGAAATAAATCTTTCTTTCTCTCTGCAATTGGTTCTTTACTTTGGGGGAAAATTCAAGCAGCTCGTCCATGAAAAATGAATCGTTTATATAGGATATATATTTCAAAACCGTCGATTTGCCAACAATATGGCCCAGGCTTTTCAGGTTATTGAAAATCCGGGTCCCGGTAAAATGGGTTGCGTTCATTAAAAGTTTTAATAAATCTTTCAAGACCTCTTCATTCCTGATTTTAAATTTTTCAATGATATCTCTCCGGATGAGGGTATTGAAATAGTTTAAGATAATTTCCTTTTTTAAACCTTTCTCAGCCAGGACCACCGCCGGCATGCCGCCGTCTTCGAGGTATTCCCGGAGATAGTTCAAGTATGCGTCTTTGTCGATGTTTTTAAGGTCGCCGGGAGGGGCCGGTATGTTTTTAAAGTCCAGGAATTCCGCGAAGGATAAAGGAAGTAATTCTATTCCCAGGTATCTACCGCGAAGTTCCGTGGGAATTTCCCTTTCGGACATTTTCGAAGAAGAGCCGGTGATGAAAATTTTAATATTTTCCGTATCCAGGATTCTCCTGAGCCAGCGGCTCCAATCCGGGATAGCCTGGATTTCATCGAGAAAAAGATACAGCGGCGATTGCCCGTGGAATTCTTTGATTGCCGGGAGTAACGCGGTTAAAAACCCTGTTTTCAACGGAATTCGTTCGTCTTCAAAGTTAAAATAGATGATTTCCTTTTTGGAATGGTCTTTCAAAAGTTTTTTGATCAGACGGTAGAAGAGGAATGTTTTCCCCACCCGTCGAAAGCCTTTGACGATAATGATATGGCCGGTATTTAAATAATTATCCAGTATGGTATCTCTTTCTTTTGTTTCCGGTAGCTCTCGATTTTGCCATTCCAGCAAAATCGTTTTAATTATTTCTTTCATGGAGCGATTTTACCATATTTCCAGTCGATAAGAAATAATTTTTTTTGGCGGGTGCTTTTGAAATTAGAAACCCAGTTGACTGTTAGATAATTAAGAAGTATACTTTATCCTTAAGAAATGTCAAAGAAGAGGTAACCATGATTGCCATAAATGAAACGCTAAGGCTGCTTCCACCGGAAGCAAAACAGGAAGTGTTTGATTTTGTAGAATTTCTCGCCCAGAAATATCTAAAAAAACAATCAACCAGTGACCGGGCGAAAAGAATATTGAGCTTTGCCGGTTCCTGGAAAGATATGAATGAAAATGATTTTCAAGGCTTAGAAAATGAGATTTATGAAAGGCGTGAGAAATCCTTTTCAAGAAGGCGGGAGATGTGAAACCGGCATTAATCGACACAGATATAATCTCACTGTTTCTCCGCGGCAATAAACGGGTGAAACAAAAAGTGGATGAGTATCTTTCATATTATTCCACGTTAAATATCAGCATATTAAGCTATTATGAAATACAGAGCGGTTTGAGTTACAAAGATGCCCATAAACAATTAGAATCATTTTTAAAGCTGTGCGAGGTTGTATCGATCATTCCGATTACAGAGGAGTCCTGTATAAAGTCTGCCGATATTTATGCAAATTTAAGAAGAAATGGAGAAATGATAGATGACGTTGATATCCTGATAGCAGGAATATGTCTAGAAAACGATTTTATTTTGGTTACAAATAATTGGAAACACTTTTCAAGGATCAAAGAGCTTGAAATAACTAACTGGAATGTGTAAGGAGATTTTAGGAAGGGATAAGGGACAGGCCAATTTTTTCCCCCCCCGAAAGAAGTCCGGACCATACCGACAGGTTGCAGCAACCCCCCGACAGGTTGCCGCGACCCCCCGACAAGATTCCGGGACCCCCCGACAACTTGCCGCAACCCCCCGAACGATTGCCGGAACCCCCCGAAAAGTTGCCGCGACCCCCCGACAACTTGCCGCAACCCCCCGAAAAAATTCCGGACTCCCCGGAGAACTTTTCCAACACCCCGGAAAACTTTCCGAACACCCCGGAAAACTTTTCCAACACCCCGGAAAACTTTCCGGACATCCCGGAAAACTTTTCCAACACCCCGGAAAACTTTTCCAACACCCCGGAAAACTTTCCGAACACCCCGGAAAACTTTTCCAACACCCCGGAGAACTTTCCGGACACCCCGGAAAACTTTTCCAACACCCCGGAAAACTTTCCGAACACCCCGGAAAACTTTTCCAACACCCCGGAAAACTTTCCGGACTCCCCGCCCAATAAACGGGCGAACACGGAAACATGGCGGTTCGCCCCTAATTCGCGGTCCTTAGCGTTCTTCACGGCTAATTTCATTGCTGTTGACATATGATTGAAATCATAGTATATTATAGAACGGTAGAAAAGAAGCACGGAGGTTCTTAAATGGTTGCGGTTGAATTTGAGTCCGTAGTAAAAGGTAAAACAATCCATCTTCCTGAAAAGTACGCTGAATTTGATTCCCAATTAAAGGAAAAAGAAAAAAGAATGCCTGGTTCCGCTAAAAGTAAAATCTTCCTGGCGGATGACTTCGAACAACCCCTGGATGATGCGACAATAAAACAATTCTACCACGATTCATGGAAATCCTTATTCGATAGTCTTAACGAATTTTCAGATGATTTCATGGCCGAACGGGAACAACCGAAAGAACAAACCAGGGAAAATTGGGCTCTTGTCAATAACCGTCGCTGAATTGGAATACGGTGGCGGGATAAGGGACAGGCCAATTTTTTCCCCGCCTGGATGATATGATCGAACGCTGGAACCGGGAACACCCGGAGGATAAGATCAAAAGGGAGAAGAAAACGGAAAAATAATTAAGAGAAATTACAAACCACAAATCACAAATCACAAATTACAAACAAATCCCAAATTCAAAGGTCCCAAATTCAAAACAAAGTAAGCGCTCAAATAAGTACATCTTTTCAAGAACCTGGAAATCTGTCAGAATACTCTAATATTTTAAAAATAAAAAATAAAGGAGTATTCTGATGAGCGAAATAAGTGAGCTTCATACTGATCA
>Ga0315278_10000485_pt1 | contig 34954 bp, 6 predicted proteins | sample YL17G06_0_MG_FD_203880 | JGI IMG/M metagenome (GOLD analysis project Ga0315278, IMG submission 203880) | Sediment microbial communities from Yellowstone Lake, YNP, Wyoming, USA - YL17G06_0 | ecosystem: Environmental > Aquatic > Freshwater > Lake > Sediment | place: USA: Wyoming | collected... | reverse complement strand
AGGATCCCGAAATCTCCTTTCAATACGGCATGGGAAACGCCGTCGGATATGATATGATGCATATCAACCAGCAATAAATGTTTCTTCTCTTCCAACCGGAACACGCCTACTCGCAGCAGCGGGGCCTGGAACAGGTCGAAAGCGCGGATGAAGGGCGACCACAGGGGGTCGCCCCTACCTAATATTTCGATCTGAAATTTCACATTGTCGTGAACTCGCTGGACCGTCTCCTCGTTCACTATCTCAAAAGAGGTTCTCAAACTCTCATGCCGTTGGATTAATTGCCTGAACGTCTCTTCCAGTAACGGTATATCCACATCGCCTTCCAGCAACAAGCCTTCCTGGATGTTGTAGCCGGTATTGCCCGGCTCCATTTGCTGGAGAAAGTATAACCGCCTCTGCGCCGACGACAGCCGATAATACTCCTTCTTTTCCACGGGCTCGACGGCGGCGTACATTTCGCTCACCGATGTTTTTATTTTGCGCGCTAATTCCCGGATGGTCGGGCTGTTAAATATCTCGGCCAGCGGCACTTTGACGTTCAACTCTTTGTGAATCCGCGATATCACCATGGTGGCGTTTAACGAATGGCCGCCCAATTGGAAGAAATCCGCCGCGATCCCGATCGCCTCTTTCTCCACCCCCAATACCTGCGACCATATCTCCACCAGTTTTGCCTGCGTCTCATTCTCCGGCGCGGCATACGCTGCGCCGCTTTCACTGCTTGCTTCCGGCTCGGGCAGCGCTTTGCGGTCCAGTTTTCCATTGGCTGTCAACGGTATCTTTTCGATGGCGATAAAATAGGCGGGGATCATATATTCGGGCAACTCCCGCAGCAGGTGCTCTTTTAACTCTTCCCTGTCTATTTCTTCTCCCTTTGCCTTGCTTACGTAATAGGCGCACAGGTATTTATTGCCGCCCGAATCCAACCGGTCCAACACGATGCCGTCGCTCACCAGCGGGTGGGTCGCCAATTGGCCCTGGATTTCTCCCAACTCGATCCGGTAGCCGCGGATTTTCACCTGCTGGTCTTTGCGTCCTAAAAACTGCATGTTGCCGTCTTCAAACCAACGGGCGATATCGCCGGTCCGGTATATTTTCTCTCCCGGCGCAAATGGGTTGGCGATAAACTTATGGGCGCTTAATAGGGCGTCATCGATGTACTCCACCGCCAGGCATTCGCCGCCGATATACAAATCTCCCGGCGCCCGAAGCGGGCATACTTCCAGGTTCCGGTCCAGGATATAGTATTTGGCGTTCCGGATGGGTTTACCGTATGGGATGCTGGGCCAGGTGGGGTCCACCTCGCCGATGGGGTAATAGTTGGACCAGACCGTGGCTTCGGTGGCGCCGCCCAGGCTGATTACCTGCACCCCCTCAAAGGCTTCACGGAGGGCGTCCGGCATGGTAACGGGAATCCAGTCGCCGCTTAAAAATACCAACCGTAAACGACTCGGCGCCGGGTAACCGGCAACTTCATTCAAAAAAGGAACCAACTGCTGCAGCGCCGCGGGGGCTGAATCCCAGAAGGTAATCCCTTCATTCATGATGATATCCAGCAGCCTCCCGGGGTCTTTGATATCTTCCGCCGCTGCTACCCGTAAACACGCCCCTGAGGCTAATATCCCGAATATGTCATAGACCGACAGATCGAAACTCAACGAGGCCACAAACAAGAGTTTATCCGGGTAACCTACCCCAAAGGTCTTATTAACCCATTCAACTACATTTATCACGGGACGGTGCGTCTCCACCACTCCTTTGGGAGTCCCGGTGGAACCGGAGGTAAAGATGACATAGGAGATATCCCCGGGTTTTGCCGCCGGGGCCGGGTTTATCACAGCCTCTCGCTCTAACTCTGCCGGTCCCATCAATTCTTTGCCTTTAAATAATTCTATTTCCTTCGCCGGTTTTTTATCGGGGCAGACCAGGTGAGTAAGCCCCGGCAATGTTTGAGAAATCCTGTTTACTTTGAGCAGTTGCGCTTCATTGGAGATGGCCATCTCGATATTAAGCGACTCCAATATTTTCCGTATTCGTTCGTCCGGTAAATAGGGTTCCAGGGGCACGTATGCGCCTCCTGCTTTCAGGATTCCCATGACCGCCGCCACTATGTGGATGGAACGGTCCATAATGACTGCCGTTAAGCCCCCGGGTTTCAATCCTTTTTTTCGTAATACCCCTGCCAATTGATTCGAGCGTTTATTCAATTCTTCGTAGGTCCACTGCAGAACGCCATCCCGGTCGATTACCGCCACCCTTTCGGGCGACTTCAGCACCTGCTCCTCGAAGAGTTGGTGCATGGTTTTTTCCCTGCCATAGGGGGCCGCCGTATCGTTAAAATGATAAAGCACTTGTTCCTTTTCTTCGGTTGAGAGAATTTCATCGTTTCTTACGATGCCGTCAGGGTCCGAGATATATTTCTCCAAAATAGTTAAAAAATATCCGCAGCATCGTTTTACGGTCTCGTCGCTGATGGCGCTGCGGTTGAATTTGGGGCATAATATGACCGTTCCCCGGGTAATGTTCACCTCGAAATCGAAAAGCGTATTGGTATCCTGGTGGCTTTCAACAAACGACGTTTTCCTCTCGGCGTCCGACGGCCTAGTTTTCTCTTTTTTCCCTGCCGGGTCCACCGCGTTCGCCTCCCGTAAGATATGGAAATCCATAAAATTAAACAGGGTATCGAAAATTGGGTTCCGGTCTTTACTTTTTTCTCCAATGGCCGCGGCAATTTCAAACAGGGATAAGCGCTCATATTTTTTCACTTCCAGCATCTTTTGCTCGACCAGTTCGATGTATTCTTTCCAGGTAATGCCCCTGGGGATTTTCAACCGCACCGGCGCTGTATTTAAAAAACAACCCAATACTTTATCGCCGTCTTCTTTTTCCGTCCGAGTATTGGTAACGCACCCCACCACCACATCATCCTCATAGGAAAACATATTCATAAAACAGGCATACGCCCCAAAACAAAGATTTTTAATACTGGTACGGCTGCGCTCGGCGCTGTGGTTTAATTGTTCAAGTAATTCCGCTCCCGCATTATACCAGTAAGAAGTCATACCCTCCATTTCGCCCTTGGTTTTTAATGTCTCGGAAAATTCCAGGCGCTGATATTCTTCCAGTTCTTTCCGCCAGTATTCCCGGCTCAGGGGGTCCTGTTTCACGATAAGTTCCTCGATTAACGTATCTTTGTAAGTGCTCTTCAACTCACCGGGGACATAAGACGGATCATTTTTTAATTCCAGGCAAGCATTATTAAACTCGGCCACCAATGAGGCCGTACTCCAACCGTCCAATATGGCATGATGAACTACTAAAGTGAAGTAAAGGTTTTCCTCACCCAATTGGAATACCCCTATTCGCCAAAGGGGGGGAGCAGATGCAACAAAAGGATTTTGACGGTCTTCGGCCAGGAACTCTGCGATCCGGCGCCGCTGTTCTTCCGGGGATAACTGCGATAGATCGTGGTAAGTAAAATCAGGGGGCACGTTCTTATAAACGATGCTGATGGATTCCTCGAAATCGTCCAGGTTAAAGGCCGTTCTTAAAATCGGGTGTTTTTCCATCATTAAGTTTATTGCCCGTTCAAACAGTTTGACATCAAAATCTTTGAAGTAGACGGGGTAACCGAATTGATCATGGTAGATACCGGTACTCGTATGTTTCAAATAATAAAAGACCATACCTTTTTCGATATCGCTCATGGGGTAAACATCTTCCACCATATCCGCCAGTCCCGGCTTTTGTTTAAAAACCCGCGCTTTCAGATCCTCGACTTCCGCTGTCACCTTGCCATAAAGATTCTGTCGGTCGGCGCTTTCTTGCCGTTCCAGCAGGGGCGCCAATTGGCGGATCGTGCCATGGGTATATAAATCCAATATTTTTAAGTGACTGTTTAAAATGCGGTTGACAGCGCCGGTCAACCGGATAGTCTTGATGGAATCCCCGCCCACGTTGAAAAAATTATCATCGATGCCCACGCGCTCCAGGTCCAGCACTTCCTGCCATATTTCTGCCAGCAGCGCCTCTTCCTTGTTACGGGGCGCGATATATGCGCCTTCAAGGTTAACGCTTCCCCGCGGCAGCGGGAGCTTTTTGCGATCGACTTTGCCATTGGCCGTTAACGGGATTTCGGCTAACTGCACAAAATACGGGGGGATCATGTAAGCGGGTAATTGCCGGGAAAGGTAGTTTTGCAGGGATGGGACGTCTAACAAGGTTTCCGCTGGAAACGTGTTCGCATTAGGAACGATATAGGCGCAAAGGTAATGGTCGCCTTCCTCGTCGCTCCTGTCGACCACTACTGCATCTCTTATGTGTTCATGTTTCAAAAGCAGGCTTTCGATTTCTCCCAGTTCTACCCGGAAGCCGCGAATCTGTACCTGGTGGTCGATGCGGCCCAGGTACTCCATTTGCCCTGCTGTCATTAACCGCGCCAGGTCGCCGGAACGGTAAACTCTATCACCGGTTTTGTAAGGATTCGCCACAAACCTTTCTACCGTCAATTCGGGCCGGTTTAAATAACCCCGCGCGACCCCTTCTCCGCCGATGCATAGTTCCCCGGACGCCCCCATGGGCAGCAAGCGCCGGTTCTCATCCATGATATAGGCGCCCAGGGTCGGGATGGGTTTGCCGATGTTGCTGATACCTGCTTCGATTTCTGCTGCCCCTATTTCTTGATAGGTGACATGAACGGTGGTCTCCGTAATGCCGAACATATTCACCAGCAATGTACCCGGGTATCTTTTTTGCCACTCGTTTAATTTCCCGGGCTGCAGGGCTTCCCCACCAAAAATAACGTACCTAGCCGTTAATTCCTTCCGGCTTTGCTTTAAGTCTTCGTACATCAGGTTGTAAAAAGCCGACGGCGTCTGGTTTAATACGGTCACTTGCTGTTGTTTCAATACCTGTAAAAATTCCCCGGGGTCCAGCGTGGTACTCCGAGGGATGATGACCAACCTGCCCCCGTAAAGCAGCGCCCCGTACATTTCCCATACGGAAAAATCAAAACTATACGAATGAAAAAGACTCCATACATCTCGTTCATTAAAGTCAAATTGAAAGCGATCGTTAAACAGGAGACGCACGACGTTCTTATGCTCGATCAACACGCCCTTGGGTTTACCGGTTGTGCCGGAGGTGTAGATGATGTAGGCGAGATTTGAAGAATCGGAAGCGAGGAAGCGAGGAAGCGGGGAAGCGGGGAAAAAACAAGAAAACACGAATTCCGCTCTTCCGCTCTTCCGCTCTTCCGCTCTTCCTATCATTATCCTGGCGCTGCTGTCTTTGAGCATGTAATCGATGCGTTCTTGCGGGTAATCCGGGTCGATGGGTAAATACGCGCCGCCGGATTTCAATATGCCCATAATCCCGACAATCATTTCCAGTGAGCGTTCTATCTTTATAGCTGCGATATTGTCCGATAGGACGCCTTTTTCTATTAACAACTGTGCCAATTGACCGGATCGTTCATTCAATTGGCGGTAGGTTAGGCTGACCGGCCTGACAAGTCCGACAAGTCCGACAGGTCCGACATGCTCACCGAAAAGTGCGATGCGGTCCGGGGTTTGTGCCACCTGTTCTTCAAATAATTGGTGGATGGTTTTGTTCCGCGGATATTCGGCCGCCGTATCGTTAAAGTCATATAACAACTGCTGTTTTTCTTCATTGTTTACGGCATCCAGCAGCGCTATCTTTTGTCCCGGGTTCGCTGCCATGCCTTCCAATAGGTGAATCAGATTCCTGCCGAATCTCTCGACCATTTCCCCGGCGCCGGGAGATGCCGGATATTCTACGGCTAAAATCATTTGCTTGTCGGATCCGGACAGGGCAAACACCAGGTCAAATCGGCGGCGGAGATTAATGTCCCTTTGCCGGGTTTCATCGATCAAGGCAATTTTAAAAATAGGTGGAGTGTTATTATTATTTTTTACTTTTAATTCGGCTAAAATATCGGCCAGGGAAAATTCCGAATAATTGATGGAGTCAATCAACTCCTGTTTGGTTTGATTAATGACTTCTTTAACGGTCAAATAAGGGGCAACCCGGTTCCTGCAAAACAATATATTTCCATCCTTCCCGTCTTTCCCTTCCGCTGCCGGGGGCAGTGCACCCACAAGCAGCTCTTCTATACAGGTATATTTGTGCAGCCCGATATTCAACGCGCTGAGATACAATGTAAACAGGCCGATATCGGAATTTTTAGCTATTTTTTTCAGTTTTCCGGTTAACTCCCCGGGGACGTTTATTTGAAATTGGAGAGTACGGGGCTGCGCAATGTTTTCTTTTTTCCCATCAATTATCAGTGGTAATGATATTTCCGGCAATTCCCCCGATAGTTTCCTCAACCAGTACTCTTCAATGATCGTCTTTTTTATATGTTCCATACTCATTTTCCTTTAAGCTAAAAATGTTTTAAAAATCAAACTCAATCTCCTTTACCTTCACTATTTCTTTCTCGATGGGCATTGTATAGTCGAGGTCTTGAAGTTTGGCCCGGCGGTTGTTTAATATATTCTCCACCAGGATTATAAAACGTTCCTTCATCAATTCGATGGTCTCCCTTTTGAATAAGGCTGAGCAATACTGGAAAGAACAGGCAATACCGTCTCTTCTCTCCGATGCTTCAAAGGTTAAATCAAATTTGGCTGTTTTGATTTCATACCCATACGAAGCAGCCATCACTTCCAACTTAATGCCGGGCTTCTTCACCTCTACTGCAGTCATTTTACTCTGCAATACAAAAGCAGCGTCAAATAAGGGGTTCCTGTTTCGATTTTTCCCTATCGCCAATTTTTTCACCAGCCGACTGAGCGGATAATCCTGGTTTTCAAAGGCTTTCAGGGTATTGAACTTCACTTCCTGCAAAAAAGCGTCAAAGTCCTTATCGCCGGCCGGTCGGTTTCTTAATGCCAGCGTCTTTACAAACATGCCGGCGACGTTTTCCAGGTCCACATGGTTCCTGCCGGCAAGGATCGAACCGATCACAATATCTTCCTGGCCGGAATATTTATACAAAAGTACATAATACATGGCCAATAAAACCATAAACAATGTGGCGCCGGTCTCTTTTGCCAGTCGATCGATCTGTTCGGCGACTTCCTGTCCCAGGGCAAAAATAACGATGTCCCCGGTAAAGTCTTGCACTTCGGGCCGTGGATAATTGAGGGGCAGGTTTAGCCCCGGGAGTTCGCCCTGGAATTTTTCCAGCCAGTATTCTTCCTGTCTTTTTAAATACCCACCCAGGAAACACAGGTTTTCCCATTCGGCATAATCCCGGTATCTTAATTTTATCCCGGGTAGTTCCTCTCCCTCATACAAGAGGGCGAACTCTTTTGCCAATATGCCCTGGGATACGCCGTCCGATATGATATGATGGGTATCCAATAATAATAAATATTTACCCTGCTCGCGTTTGACCAGGCCGGCGCGAAGCAAGGGTGCTTTACTCAAATCAAAAGAACGAATGAAACCTGTGATAATTTCCTTGAATCCTGCCCGGGCATCGATTTGCTGCACATGGAAATCGATATCTTCATCTTTATGGATGACCTGTACCGGCCGGTCGTCCACTACCCTGAAGGAAGTGCGAAAAGCCTCATGCCTTTTTATCAATGCCCTTAGCGCTTTTTCAAACCGCTGGGGGTCGAAATCTCCTGCCATGGGAATAATCCCGGTGAAATTGTATGTAACGCCTATTCCTTCAAATCGACTTAAAAGAAACATCCCGTTCTGATCGGCGGTAAGCGGATAATACTCTTTCTCTTCAGTAGGTTCGATGTGTGCAAAAAAAGATGGATTGGAATCCCGGATTAACCAGGCCAGTTCTCTAACGGTAGGTTTACTGAAGACATCCAGCAGTTGCAATTCTACATCAAAGGCCTGGTGTATCTTTGCGATGATGGATATCACCAATAAGGAATGACCGCCCAGTTGGATAAAATTATCGTCGAGCCCTACTTTTTCAACTCCCAGTACTTCCTGCCAGATGGCGGCTACTTTCTCTTCTATTTCATCGGTGGGAGGGGCATAGACGGATTCGGGGGCGGCTGCTTCTTCGGGCTCCGGCAGCCGTAAACGATCGATTTTCCCGGTGTAATTCAGCGGCATTTTTTCAAGGAATATAAAGTACCGGGGAACCATATAATCGGGTAATTCGGCGGCCAGGTATTTTCTTAACTCTTCGGGTGAAAGGGTCTCGCCGGTAACCAGGTAGGCGCACAAATAGTTATCGCCATCTGCAGCCGGTTTGGCAATGACCACTGTTTCCTTGACGGAGCGATATTGCAGCAGGGCGGTTTCGATCTCCCCGGCTTCTACCCGGAACCCGCGAACCTTGAGCTGAAAATCTTTTCGCCCCATTATTTTTACAGCACCCGCTGCGGTTAAACGGCCCAGGTCGCCGGTCCAATAGAGTCGGCCCAGTTCATCATCACAAGTGAAGACCAGGTCGCTGCTTTCCGGGTCCTGCCAGTATCCGGGGGCCAGGTAATCGCTGGAGACCACGATTTCGCCCATGCCCATTTTGTCTACGAGGCCGCCGTCTTCACCCACCACCAGGATTTTGGTTTCATCCAGCGGTTCTCCCAGGCACACGTCGTCGAAGGTATTTTCCCGCATGATGCTGCAAGCGGTATTGAACGACGATTCGGTCTGGCCGTAAATATTACCCAGGCAGGCGTTGGGGAAGTAGTCTTGATACAACCGGAGATCATGCTCCCTTATTGGTTCACCCCCTAATAACACCCAACGGAGATGGTAAAATTGGTCTTTTTCAGTCAGGGTGTTGGCAAAGAAACGGAACAATGAGGGGACCGAATGCCATACGGTGATTTTTTCTTTAACCAGGAGCATGTAAAGTTCTTCGATGCGGCCTTCCTCTTTAAGGGAATAGGGGTATAAGCAGGCCCCGGCCAATAATGCGGAAAAAATATCCATGACGCAAGCGTCATGGGTGAAGGAAGTAAACAGGCTCACACGATCGGACGGCGTGATGGAAAACCGTTCGATCCAGTTGCGGATGAAATACAATACATTCCGGTGGGTCTGGTATACGCCTTTGGGTCTGCCGGTAGAGCCGGAAGTATATAGAATATAAGCGATTCTCTCCCCCGATACTTCTCTTTCGACGGCCATACCGGGACTTTCAGCCTCAATGGTTTCAATGTTTAAAACGTCGATTTCCTTTCCTGCCTGTCCGGCTAATTCCTGCGCCAACGGGAGATTCCGGTTATTGGTGATGATCAAACAGGCCCCTAAATTTCCAAGGATATATAAGAGGCGCTTCGGGGGGTACGAGATATCCAGGGGGACATAGGTTTTATCGGCTTTCAAGGCGCCGAAGACGGCCGCGATCATATCGACGCCATGTTCGAATAATAAGGCGGTCTTCCTTTGATTATCAACGGCCGCCCCCGGGGTATCCCCGGCGATTATCGCCCGTGCAACCCTGTCGGCATATTCATTCAACTGACCGTAGGTGAGTTCCCTGTCTCCTTTTTTTACCGCGGGGCGGGTGTTAAAATGTTCGACTTGTTCTTCAAATTTTTTTATTATCATGATTGTCTACCTTCAATGAATTAATTTGCTATTCTTATCCTCATCATTTACGATGAAAACGACGCTGACCGATGCGCCCTGGTGACAGTTGATCACTCCCTTACTGCCTTCCCCCGGCATCACCCGTATCCATAAACCGGCATAACGTGGACCGAACATGAAAAACCCCCAACTCATATCATGGATGCTGCAGCCGCTGACGCCGGCCTGGTACAAACCGTGGATAGTTTCTATATACTCCTGGACCACCCAATTTTTTCCCCGGAGGGCGGTTTCGATCGACTCCCGCCACTCCTGGTCCGAGGCCTTTATTCCCACGCAAACTCCTTTGCCTCCATAACTGCCCCCGGGTTTTAGCACCAGTCCCTGGCGGTTGGAACGAATGAATTCTAAAAGATCGACTGTTTTTCCTGCAAAACAGGTACTGCCGGGCATGATCTTGCGGGTCCAGGGAACATAGCGGTCGATGAACTCTTTCTCTTCGGCGTCGAATACCGGCGCGGCGTCATGGTCGGACAGCAGCGCCAGGTTTAGCTTGTTGCCCAGCATCCTGGATACCGGCCCGTTCAACAGGCGAATATGGCCCGCTTTAAAGACTTCCAGTATCTCGGGTGGGACACGGCCATTATACAACTCTACCAGGTGATGTATTTTTTCACCTTTGAGAAAAAGATAACCATCCGCAATTTCCAGGTGGGGGTAATCGCACAGGTAAACGCGCCCTTGTAAACCGCTGCCCCTTTGTTTCAAAATGTTTTTATATAAGGTATTAAGATAATTTTGAACAGTACTTTTGCCATCCAGGAACTCTCGATACACGATGGCGGTATTCCACTGACCGTCCCGCTGTAATATCTCTTGCGGTGCGGCATAGATCACCTGTTCCAAAAAGTGAGAAATTAAATTTTCATTGTAGGTTTTTACGCTGTATTCTTTGAAAAATTGGGCGATAAGGGGGGTGTTTAAATATAAGGATTCCCAGATGGGCACCTGCCACCCGCCCAGGCTGGCGGAAAAATTGCACTCCACACACTTTAAACCGGAAGGGGATAAGATAAAATCGATACGCCCGGTAAGATTCTCGATATGCGAATCATTGACCCCGGCCAATTGTAATTGGATGGTTTCCAGGGGAACTTCATAGAAGCGGGCCATTTTCTCTTTATCATTGCCAAACACCCGCCTGGGAATGGCCCTGACCAGGTCCCACAACTTCACATTGACCGCCTTGAAATGGGTTTGATGTTGCCTGTCGATAAAGGTCGGCCACGGCTGCAAAACAAACAGTTCATTGTGGAGTTCCAATAATTTGAAATTTGACCGGTCAAGACATGCCGGGTTCTCCCGGACAAACTCCAGGAAATCGAGGTTTAGCTTCGATAGCCTGGACATAGATTCGATTACATTTCCTGGTATTTCCATGGTTTATTCATCCTCCTCACCCACCTCGAAAACGACGCTGACCTGGGCGCCCTGGTGGGTATTTACGATTCTCGGGGCATCTTTTTTGAGTATCACCCGGAGAAATGTACCGGCATAGTGTGAACCGAATATAAAAAATCCCCAGACCATGTCATAAACCGCACACCCGGTTTCACCATGCTGGTACAGGGCAGAACTGCTTGTCACCGCCTCCTGGACCACCCAATTTTTATTAAGGACAGCGTTTTTCACCCGTTCTTCCCATTGTCCCGGCGACATGCTTTTCCCAATATGGACACTATCGCCGGCCAATCCCAGGGATGACTTTATTACGAATTCATCCTTATGGGAAAGGATAAAATCCGCCAACCGGATACGTTCATCCCGGTAGGTTGTTTCTCCTACCGTTATTTTACGGGTCCAGGGGACATATTTTTCGATGATTTGTTTTTCTTCATGGTTGAAGATACCGGAATCTTTATGTTCCGAGAGCAGGGCCAGGTTGGATTTAGCGGACATTAAGCCGGTGACGGGGCCGTTCATGAGGCTGATATTCCCGGCTTTGAAGGCTTTCATGATGCGGGGCGGCACCATGCCGAAATACCACTCGGTAAGGGCATGAATCCTGCGCCCTTTGTAATACACGCTGTCATCCCGCACATCCAGGGCAGGGAAATCGCACAGGAATATATTCCCGCTTCGCGGGGGGTATTCCCGCTGTAATAATTCTCGATATAATTTATCGAGATACCCGGCGATGGGGCCCAGGTTGGCCTGGGCATCGCCTTTCAACACCAGGGCGATATTGATTTCCGCATCCCCGAACCGGGAGACCGGGAGTTCTGCTGTCCGCATGCAGTGCGCCAGGTACTGTTCCAGCAAATTCTTATTTTTTATGGTTATATTGTATTCCTTTAAAAAGCGGAGGACCAGGGGGTTTTTTAAATACAAGGACTCCCATAGTGGCAGCAGGTGCCCGCCCAGGATACCCGCGACATTGTACTCCAGGCATTTTAACCCCTGGGGTGAGAGAATAAAATCGCCCCTGGCCAGGAGGTTGTCCAGTCGCCCCCGGGTAATGCCTTCCATTTGCAGGTCCACCAGGCTTACCGGGAGTTCATAAAAGGCGGCCATTGCCCGGGTATCGTTTTGAAACAATCGTTCGGGTATGCTTTTAATGAGATCGAATAATTTGACGCCGGCTTCGCGGAACATTTTTTTTGCTTCCCCACCCAGGAAGGTGGGCCAGGATTGCAGGAAATGCAACTTGTTCCTCATCTCCTCCAATTCCCTGAAATTATCGCGCTTTAAGCAGGCGGGATTCTTCTCTACAAAAGTAAGAAAATCGAGGTTCACTTTCGATAATAATCGCAGTGTGTTTTCAATGTCGTTTGTGATCTCCATACCGGTCTTCCTTTTAAGATTCCGCCACTTCCAGGATGATATTTAATCTCGCGCCCTGGCTGGCATTTATCACACCTTTGTGGTGCCTTGCCGGCAAAACGCGGGTAAACCCGCCGCAGCCCCGGGAACCGAAAACGAAAACTCCCCACACCATATGATGCTCCACGGCCCCTTTTTCCCCGTCCTGGTAAAGGTAGAGATACGAAGGGACATATTCCTGCACGACCCAATTGAGATCCACCAGGGCTTTCTTTACGTACTGTTTCCACTGGTCAGGGGGGGTATTGCGCCCGGGGGCGACGCCGTAACCACCTATGCCGTCGCCGGGCTTCAACACCAGGCGTTCCCGGTGGGCGAGCACAAAATCCTCCAACCCGGCGTCCAATTTACGGGTCCAGGGGATATGGGTCTTAATGGTTTCACGCTCTTCCGGGCTGAACAGGTCCGAGTCTTCATGCTCCGACAGCAGGGCCAGGTTTAACTTGCTGGACATCAAGTGGCCGATGGGTCCGTTAAACAGCAGCACCTCCCCGGTATCCACGATATCCATCACGGTCTCCGGCACCAACCCGTTGCATTTTTCTACGATGACGTGGATTTTTTTTTCTTCGCCGGCGACATTGGTTACCATGCAGCCATTCTTCACCTGCAGGCGGAAAAAATCGGTAACCGCCAGGCTTCCCTTCCGGCCGGGGTGTTCCTGTCGTAAAACATCTTGATAAATTTCTTTTAACCGACTTACCACGGGTGTGTCCTTGACGGTGGAATCACCGTAATTGGGATAGACCACCGCCGTATTTATTTCCTCATCATTTTCAAAGGGGGGGTGGACCGCCGCCCTATCGACCACATGGGCCAGTAACGAGGCGGAAAAACCGGTGCGGGTCATTTTGATCCCATATTCTTTCAAAAACCTGGCCAGGACAGGTGTATTGTAATAAAAGGGTTCCAATTCATCCGCCTGCCACCCGCCGCCGACGTTGGAGGTCATATTGAACTCCAGGCATTTAAAACCTGCGGAAGGGGAGTAGATAAAGTCCCCACGGCTCAATACGTCCCACGGCCGCTCCGGCCCCGCTCCTGCTCCACGGAGCATCAATTTGACCGCGCCCTGGGGAAGCCGGTAATATTCCATGATCTTATGCATATCATTGTCGAATAGACGCCCCGGGACGGAGGTGATGAGCCGGTGGACCTTAACCGCCGCGGTATTTATCTTTTCCCTGGTTTTCTCATCGATGAAGGTCGGCCAGGGATGGAACTTGACATAACCGAAATAGGTGGACAACACGCCTTCGAAATTGGCGGCGTCCAGGCAGGCCGGGTTGTCATGCACATAATCGAGAAATGCCGCACTGCAGCGGGACAACTCTCGATGCGCCTCATAAATCTCTGTGGTAATATTCATGGGATTCCCTTCTACCGGTTACCGGAACGTTTTAGTTTTCTTTTTTTCCCGCCTAAAAAATATTCCCCGATGTTCCTGGAAGGATCGCCGGGGATATCAGCCAACATTTCTTGATACAATTCTATTAGTGTCTCAATGGTCCCGGGTAAAAACCGGTTTTTATAATAATGACAGTTGATCTCGATGCCGTTCTTGTATTCGGTCAGGTAACAGACGATATCGAATTTGGTATTCTGGACTTTTTCCGTATGATAACTGTCGAGGTTTTTAACATTCTCCTGTTGGGTACTGCCGATATTGACCATATTAAAAAACACGAAAACTTCCGGGTATTTTATTTTCAATTGTCCACAGATGGATTCGAGGGGGATAGCCTGGTACTCCAATACTTTCAAGGTGTTATCCTTGAGCCGGTTGAAAAAATCCGCAAACGGTTCAGCCGGTTCGATGCGGCTGCGCAGGATCAGGGTATTGACAAACATACCGATGATATTTTTCAAAGCCTCGTGCTGCCGCGCGGCTGCCGGGATAGCAATGATTATTTCTTCCTGGCCGGCAACCTTCGCCAGCAATAGATTAAAACCGGCCAGCAATACCATAAACAGGCTGGCTTGCCGCTCCTCGGCCATGGACCGCAGGCGGTTGGCCAGGTCCCCGGGAATCACTATTCTATAAGCCGCGCTTTCTTTGCTGCCGACAACGGAAGGACGGGAGAAATCATAAGGCAAATTCAATACCGGCAGGTTCCCACTTAACTGTCCCCGCCAGAATTCCTGCGCCTGTCCCACTTGCGCGTCATCCGCCAACAGGCGATTCTGCCAGGCGGCATAATCTTTATATTGGAGTTCCAGGGGTTCCAGGGGGGGCTCGACGCCGTTCTTATAGCCTTCAAGCAATTGCCGGAACTCCTGTTTCAAAATCTCCATGGACCAGCCGTCGGAGATGATGTGATGCATATTGAAGACCAGGTCATATTCTTCGGCCGTGCATTTTATTAGTTTCACCCGGAAAAGGGGCGGTTGCCGGAGGTTAAAGATATACAAGGACTCCCCCATGTATAACTCAAGCCGCCGCTGTTCCCGTTCAGGCCCGCTAAGGTCTGAGAGATCGATGACTTCGAGGTTTAATTTTAAACGGTCCGTCGGTTCGATCACCTGCACCGGTTCTTTATCTTTCTCTGTGAAAAAAGTACGGAGGCTTTCATGCCTTGCGGTCAATCGTTCCAATACCCGGCGCACGACTGCTTCATCGAAGGCTTCATACAGGGTTGTCCCCCCCGGCATGTTGAAGACGGGATTGTCGGGTTCTGTTTTGCAGATGTACCACAACCGTTTCTGGGAATACGAAAGTTCATAATATTCTTTTTCCGGTTGTTTTTCGATGTTCCTGAAACCGGTGACTTTACTGTTTTTAATTACCTGGGCTATATCGGCAATGGTCGGGTTCTGGAATACATCCAGCAGCGGCACGGAGACCCCAAGGGTTTTATAGATTTTATTGATCATGCCGACGGCTTTCAGTGAATGGCCCCCCAATTCGAAGAAATTGGCGTCGATGCCCACGCTGTGTTCCGGGAGATTCAATATTTCTGCCCATATGCCGGCCAGCGCCCCCTCAACCTCGTCCCTGGGCGCGGTATACACCCCTTCCACTTCCAGGTCAGGCTCCGGTAACCTCTCTCTATCTACTTTTCCATTGTGCATCAGCGGCAAACTGTCCAACGCCACCAACCGGGGAATCATGTATTGGGGCAAATCCCGACTGATTCTTTTCTTTATTTCCGCTATATCGATATTGTCCAGCGATACATAAGCTGCCAGGTATTTCTGGCGGGCGGCGTCCTCTTTCACCACCACCACACACTCCCGGATGTTCTCTATGGCCAGTATTTTGCTCTCTATTTCCCCGGGCTCGATGCGGAATCCGCGTATCTTGACCTGGAAATCTTTCCTGCCCCGCAGTTCGATATTGCCGTCCTCCATCCAGCGCCCGATATCGCCGGAACGGTACAACCGTTTGTTCCCGTTACTTTCCGACGCCGAAAGTTCCGGGTGATAATATAGCTTTTTGTTGTTTAACTCCTCGTTATCGATGTAGCCCAGTACTTCGGAACTGCCACACACGAACAATTCCCCATAGACGCCGATGGCAACGGGATTATAATATTCATCCAGGATGTAAATCTTGACATTGCCGATGGGCTTTCCCGCCGGCGGCACGGGCATTCTCCCGGCAGTGGCGGCGTCCAGGGTATAGGAGGTGACCACATGCATCTCGGTGGAACCGTAATGGTTATGAAGCCGCAGACCGGGATTTAAATCCAGGAACCGTTTCAACCCGGCGGTGATTTTCAATTGCTCCCCGGCGGTAATGATATGCTTGAGACTGTGATTAAACGCCTGGGTCCATCGCCCGGATTCATTAAATAAAAAGTTGAGATAGGAGAAAGGCAGGAATAATATTTCGATCCGGTGCCTGACCAGGAAATCCATCAAATAATCGATGTCCTGCCGTTCGACCTCGCCGATCAAATATAACTCTCCGCCGGAGGTTAAAGTTCCCATGATTTCCTGGAAAGAGACGCAAAAATTGATGGAGGTAAACTGCAAACACCGCAGCGAACAGTCGATGGAAGTCATTTCATCCTGCCAGCGGATCAAATTGGTCAAACAATCGTGGGAGAGCATGGCCCCGTTGGGAACGCCGGTAGAACCGGAAGTATAATTGACATACAATATATCGGAAGATGTATTGACAATACCGGGGTTTTCGGGCGACTGCGCCTGGATTTCTTCCCGCAAGTCGTTTATATTTAGGATTTCTCCTTTGTAATTGTCAAACAATTGCGGCCTCATCTCATCGATAATCAGCAAGTTCGACCGGCTGTCCCCCAGTACATGGAGAACCCGGTCGCGGGGATAGGTGGGGTCCACCGCCAGGTAAGCGGCCCCGGCTTTGATAATTCCCCACAACACCACGATCATATTGATGGAGCGTTCCAGGGAAACAGCAATGATGTGGTTGGCTTTCACTGCGTATTTACTTACCAGGTAGTGGGCCAGTCGATTGGCCCGTTTATTCAAATCGCAGTAGCTGATTTTTTCAATTTTACCGTGATGCTCATGGACCACGGAGGTTTTATCCCGGCATATTTCCACCCGGCGTTCAAAAAGTTCCTGCAAGGTCAACGGGGAAAAGGGGGCGCCGGTATCGTTAAATTGCCGCACCACTTTTTCATATTCCGTTTCTGCGATGTATTTTAACCGGGAAGCCGGGATATCGACGTCCATCAGTACATGACCCACCAGGCTTAAAAAATTAGCGGCCATACGGTCGATAGAGCCGCGATCGAATAAATCGCTGTTGTATTCGATCCGGGTATGAACCTCGCCGGCGATCTCATCCATAAAAAAGATGAGGTCGAATTTACTCATATTAAAATCGTCGCTGTGGGAATACTGTGATATGGTAACCCCTGTCATCGCCAGGTTTGCGTCTTCGGTTTCCGCATTATTGTGGGCCAGCATGACATTAAACAAGGGCGATTGACTCAAGTCCCGGTCCAGGCCCAATTGCTCCACCAACAGATCAAACGGGTAATCCTGGAACCGGTAACAGGCGAGGGCTTCCTGTTTGGTTTCCGCCAGTAATTGCCGGAAGGACTTATCCGGGTCCACCCGGTCCCGATAGACCAGGGTATTTACCAGGAAACCCACCAGGTGGTGCAGCTCCGGTCGTTGGCGGTTGGCAATGGGCGATCCGATGATAATATCCTTTTGCCCTGAATACCGATATAAGAATATATTCACCAGCGTCAGCAGGCTCATGAAAAGCGTGGCGTCTTCTTCCTGGTTCAAACGGTACAACTGTGCGGTTGTTTCCTTATCCAGGGTAAAAGCAACCCTCCCCCCGTTAAAGGTCTGGATGGGTTTCCGGGAATGGTCCAGGGGCAATTCGACGCCGTTGGGTTTATCTTTGAATTTCTCCAGCCAATAAGCCTGTGATTCAACGAAGCTGTCTGCCTCGATCAAACGGTTATGCCAGCGGGTATAATCTTTATATTGCAGTTTCAGCGGCGGCAGCGGGTTTTCCCGGTTCTCTAAAAAGGCATTGTAGAACCGGGCCACCTCATTGTATATAATCCCCTGGGACCAGCCGTCATTGATGATATGGTGAATAGTAAACATCAGTACGTATTTTTCTTCTTCCAATTGCGCCAGTTTAAACCGGAACAAGGGGCCATTTACCAGGTCAAAGGGCCGGTTGGCATATTCTATATAGATATCCCTGGCTTTCCCCTCTACTTTTTCACCGTCCATATGACGCAGATCGATTTGTTCCATGCGGCAAGTAACGTCCCGGACAATTTTCTGACGGGGTTCTCCATCCAGGGAAACAAAAACCGTTCGGAAGCTTTCATGGCGGTCCACCAGGGCCTGGATCGCTTTTGCAAAAGCTTCCACCCGGAACGGCCCGGAAACGATTAATGCCCCGGGCATATTATAAGCGGTGGAATCTGCCTCGAACTGGCATAACACCCACAACCGCCGCTGGGCATAAGATAGCTCGTAATATTCTTTTTCCTCCACGTTTTCAATTTCGGCATATTCCAATTCTTCCAGCCCCCTTAACTGCTGGGCCAGTTCCCGGATGGTGGGGGCTTTAAATATTTCCGCCAGGGGTATTTTTTTGTGAAGCCTTTTGTGGATCTGTGACATCATTAGCGTAGCTTTCAATGAATGTCCCCCCAATTCGAAGAAATTAGCGTCGATGCCCACGCTGTGCTTTGGGATATTCAATATTTCGGCCCATATGCCGGTCAGGGCATCCTCGACCTCGTCCCTGGGCGCGGTATACGTCCCCCCCAGTTCCGGCCCGGGCTCCGGCAACCTCTCTCTATCGACTTTCCCATTGTGCATCAGCGGCAAACTGTCCAACACCACCAACTGGGGAATCATGTATTGGGGCAAATCCCGACTGATCCTTTTCTTTATTTCCGATATGTCGATATTATCAACCGACACATAAGCCACCAGGTATTTCTGCCGGCCGGCATCCTCTTTCACTACCGCCACACACTCCCGGATGTTCTCTATGGCCAGTATTTTGCTCTCGATTTCACCGGGCTCGATGCGGAATCCACGAATCTTGACCTGGAAATCTTTCCTGCCCCGCAGTTCGATATTGCCGTCCTCCATCCAGCGCCCGATATCGCCGGAACGGTACAACCGTTTGTTCCCGTTACCTTCCGACTCCGAAAGTTCCGGGTGATAATATAACTTCTTGCTGTTTAACTCCTCGTTATCGATGTAGCCCAGTACTTCGGAACTACCGGACACGAACAATTCCCCATAGACGCCGATGGGAACGGGATTATAATATTCGTCCAGGATGTAAATTTTCACATTGCCGATGGGTTTTCCCGCAGGCGGCACAGGCGTCCTGCCGGCAGTAGCGGCGTCCAGGGTATAAGAAGTGACCACATGCATCTCGGTGGAACCGTAATGGTTATGAAGCCGCAGCCCGGGATTTAAATCCAGGAACCGCTTCAACCCGGCGGTGATTTTCAATTGCTCCCCGGCGGTAATGATGTGCTTGAGACTGTGATTAAACGCCTGGGTCCACCGCCCGGATTCATTAAATAAAAAGTTGAGATAGGAGAAAGGCAGGAATAATATTTCGATCCGGTGTTTAACCAGGAAAGCCATCAAATAATCGATGTCCTGTCGTTCGACCTCGCCGATCAAATATAACTCTCCGCCGGAGGTTAAGGTTCCCATGATTTCCTGGAAGGAGACGCAGAAATTGATGGAAGTAAACTGCAAACACCGCAGCGAACAATCGATCGTGGTTTTTTCATTTTGCCAGCGGATCAAATTGGTTAAACAATCGTGGGACAGCATGGCGCCATTGGGGACGCCGGTGGAACCGGAAGTATAATTGACATACAATATATCGGAAGGCGTATTGACAACGCCGGGATTTTCGGGCGACTGCGCCTGGATTTCTTCCCGCAAGTCGTTTATATTTAGGATTTCTCCTTTGTAATTGTCAAACAATTGCGGCCTTATCTCATCGATAATCAGCAGGTCCGTCCGGCTGTCGCCCAGCACATGGAGAACCCGGTGGCGGGGATAGGTGGGGTCCACGGCCAGGTAAGCTGCCCCGGCTTTGATAATACCCCACAGCACCACGATCATATCGATGGAGCGTTCCAGGGAAACAGCGATAATATGGTTGGGTTTCACCCTGTATTTATTTCGCAGGTAAAGGGCCAGTCGGTTGGCCCGTTTATTCAAATCGTCGTAGCTGATTTTTTCGATTTCACCGCGGCGATCATGGACCACGGCGGTTTTATCCCGGGATATTTCCACCCGGTGCTCAAACAGTTCCTGCAAGGTCAAGGGGGAAAAGGGGTACTCGGTTTGGTTAAATTGGCGCACCACTTTTTCATATTCCGCATCCGCGATGTATTTTAACCGGGAAGCCGGGATATCGCCGTCCATCAGCACATGATCCGCCAGGGTTAAGAAATTGGCAGCCATACGCTCGATGGAACTGCGTTCAAATAAATCGCTGTTGTATTCGAGGCGAGTAAAAATACCGTCGGCGTTCTCATCCATAAAAAAGGTAAGATCGAATTTACTCATATTAAAATCGCCGCTGTGCGAGTACTGTGATATGGTAACCCCTTCCATTTTGAGCCCGGCATCTTCGGTTTCCGCATTATTATGGGCCAGCATAACGTTAAACAGGGGCGATTGGCTCAAATCCCGGTCCAGCCCCAATTGCTCCACCAACAAATCAAACGGGTAATCCTGGTAACGGAAACAGGCGAGGGTTTCCTGTTTGGTTTCCGCCAGCAGTTGCCGGAAGGACTTACCCGGGTCCACCGGGGCCCGATAGACCAGGGTATTTACCAGGAAGCCCACCATATGGTGCAATTCCGGGCGCTTGCGGTTGGCAATGGGCGAACCGATGATAATATCTCTTTGCCCCGAATACCGGTATAAAAAAATATTCACCAGCGTCAGCAGGCCCATGAAAAGCGTGGCGTCTTGTTCCAGGACCAGCCGGTGCAACTGTGCTGTTTTTCCCTTATCCAGGTTAAAGGCCACCCTGCCCCCGTTAAAGGTCTGGATGGGTTTCCGGGAATGATCCAGGGGCAATTCGATGCCGTTGGGTTTATCTTTGAATTTCTCCAGCCAATAACTGCGGGACTCGCTGAAACTGTCAGTCTCAATCAAACGTTTATGCCAGCGGGTATAATCTTTATATTGCAATGGCAATGGCGGCAGGGGATTTTTGTTATTTCCCAGGAAAGCATTGTAAAACCGGGCCACATCATTGTATATAACCCCCTGGGACCAGCCGTCGCTCACGATATGGTGAATATTAAAAATCACCAGGTACTTTTCTTCTGCCAACCGAACCGATTTGAACCGCGACAAAGGCCCGTTTTCCAGGTCAAAAGCCCGGTTGGAATGTTCCCGGTAAATTTCACGGGCCTTCTCTTCTTTTGCCCCATCATCAAGATGACAGAGATCAACCTGCTCCAGGCGGCATTCGAGGTAACGGAGAACTTTCTGGCGAGGATCGCCATTAACCGAAATGAACACAGTACGTAAACTTTCATGCCGGTCCACCAGGGCCTGGAGTGCGTTAGCAAAAGCCTCTACCTTGAACGGCCCGGAAACCATCGCCGCCCCGGGGATATTATAAGCGGTGGAATCTTCCTCGAACTGGCATAATACCCACAACCGCCGCTGGGCATAAGACAGGGTGTAATATTCTTCTTCTTCCACGGCTTCGATTTCGACATATTCCTTTTCTTCCAGGTTCCTTAACTGCTGCGCCAGTTCCCGGATGGTAGGATGGGTAAATACTTTTTCTATTTCAAGGTTTACCTGCAATTCTTTGTAGATGCGGTAGACCAGCGTAGTGGCTTTTAAGGAATGTCCGCCCAGTTCGAAAAAATCATCATCGATCCCGATGGCGCTTTTTCCCAGGCTCAACACTTCCGCCCATATCTGCGCCAGTTTCTCTTCTACCTCGTCCCGTGGGGCGATATAACCTGCCCCGGTCCTCGCCGGTTCGGGTAAGGCTTTACGGTCTACTTTGCCATTCGGATTCAGCGGCATCTTTTCCAGCATCACGAAATAGGTCGGAACCATGTAATCAGGCAATTCAGCGGCCAGGTAATCCCGCAGTTCCGCGGTTTCCAGGGTCTCGACCGGATGGAGGGCGGCGGGAACAATATATGCGCAAAGATATTTATCCTCTCCCCCTTTACTCTCCCGGGTCACGACTACTACCTCCCGGACCTTCGGGTGACTGAGTAATCGGTTCTCTATCTCTCCCAATTCGATGCGGAAACCCCTTATCTTGACCTGGTGATCGATGCGGCCCAGGAACTCGATATTACCACCCGGCAGCCAGCGACAAAGGTCGCCGGTTTTGTAGGCGACAAGGGGGGGCTTTTGAAAAAGCCCCCCCTTGACCCCCGCAAAACTTTTGTTTATAAATTTTTCTGCTGTTAGTTCCGGGTTGTTCAAATAACCCAGGGCAACACCATCCCCTCCAATATACAACTCTCCCGGTAAGGTAAGCGGACAAGGGTGCAAATGCCGGTCCAATATCGACAAAAAATTATTACCCAATGTTTTACCAATAGGGACGCTGGATAATTCCCTGTAAAAGGAAAGTCCGGGTTTATGGATTTCCAATACAGCGGCCATTATCGTGGCTTCGGTGGGACCGTACATATTAAATACCCGGCAGTCTTCATGTATCCATGTATAACTGCGCTCCACCAGGTCACAGGTTAACTTTTCCGCGCCGATGCATAAGTATCGCAATGATTTTAATCTCTGCCGCGGAGAAACATGCAGCATCGATTGAAAATGGGTGGGAGTGATATGTAAAACAGTGATGGCATGACGGTAAATAAAATCAAGATAACGTTCCGCATCCGGTACTACCTCCCCGGATACCATATAAAGACCGGCACCGGAGGTCAGGGTAATGAATATTTCCCATACGGACCAATCGAAAAAATACGAAAGATTCTGTACAGTGCGGTCATGGGGCGTAATACCCAGTTCCCGGTATCCCCAATGCAAGAGCGGCGATAAATTGGCATGGGTAATGGGAACGCCTTTGGGTTGACCCGTGGAACCGGATGTGTAGATGATGTAAGCGAAATTTGAAGAATCGGAAGCGAGGAAGCGAGGAGGCGAGGAGGCGAGGGAAAAGCATGAAAACACAAATTCCGCTCTTCCGCTCTTCCGCTCTTCCGCTCTTCCTATCATTATCTTCACCGCGCTGTCTTTCAGCATGTAATCGATGCGTTCTTCCGGGTAAGCGGGATTGATGGGCAAGTATGCCCCACCTGTTTTTAATATACCCAGGATGCCGACGATCAAATCGATGGACCGCTCCATCATAATACCGACAATATTGTCCGCCAGGACGCCTTTTTCGACTAATGATCGGGCCAACCGGTCCGATTGTTCGTCCAATTGGCGGTAAGTCAAACTGACTTGTCGGACAGGTCGGACATGTCTGACATCTCCGACAAGTCCGACACTGTCCGGCGTCATTTCTACCTGTCCTGCAAATAACTCATGGATGGTCTTATCGACGGGGTAATCGGTCCCGGTATCGTTGAAAGTAATGAGTAATTGTTCTTTCTCCGCCGGGGACATGAGCTCAAGAGCGAAAATGCTTTCTTCCGGGTTAGCGGAAGCATTCTCCAGCAGACGCTGGAGATGAACTGCAATTCGTTCGACCGCGGCGCCATCATACAGTGAGGGATTGTATTCCACGCGGCCCCCGATGGATAAACCCCCACGCTTGAAAGAAAAAATCATATCCAGGTGAACGCCCTCGAGGACTTTTTTATCATGGATATTTTCCACCAGCACTGCAATAGCAAACAATGGAAAACCATCCCCAGGCGAAAAAGGCACATCCAACTGTTCCGCCAGTATCTCCACCGGGTAGTTGCAGTTTTCAAGAGCGCCCGCCACTGTTTGCCGGACTTCCAGCAGCAGCTCCTTGAAAGTCATTTGGGACTGCACTTGTGTTCGCAGCGCCAGGAGTGTATTGATAAAATCGGCTTCCTCATCCGATCTTAAAATAGGGCACCCGATCACGATATCGCCCTGTTCGCCGGTTTTCCGGTTTGCATCGGTTTCCCGAAAGTCATAGGCCCCTAAATACCGGTGCAGAAGTGCACTTATGCCTGCGACCAGGAGAATATGAAGCCGGACATCCGAACCGGCGCTTAGTTTGATCAACGCTGTCGATAGTTGGGGAGACAATTCAAAAGAGACGGCATCTAACCGGTATTGGGCGGCGTTTTTCTTATTATAATCCGATGGAAACCGGCTTTTCTGCGGGAAACCCGACAGCTTTTGCAGCCAGTACTCTTTCTCTTTAACTCTTTGACTGGCCGCCACAGACAATTGATCCAGCGTTTTTTTATTTGCCATAATGGTTTTCTCCGGGTAAAAATTTAAAAAGCGAAATTTCCATCGGCCTCCCGGCTAAGGGCTGATTTCGCTTCAGACAATTCCAGGGTCATTTCAATATCCCCCAGCTTAATGTCCCTGTCCTCCAATATCGCAATGATAATATCCTTAAAATAACCGGCGAACCGGTCGATGGTATCCGCTTTAAACAATTTTGTACTGTACTCCAACGTAAATAACAAAGCTTTGTTCTTTTCGATGCCTATCAAATTAAGATCGAATTTCGCCGTCACACTCTCATGGGGATAGGGTTTCAGCGCCAAACCCGGCATCCGGAGTTCGGGAATATCCATGTTTTGTAAGGTAAACATCACGTCGAAGAGCGGATTACGGTTATTATCGAGATTTGGCGCCACCTTCTCCACCAGTTTTTCAAAGGGGTAGTCCTGGTACTTAAAGGCATCGATGGTGTGTTCTTTTACCTCATTAAGAAAATTTTTAAAGGGGGATTCTATTTTGGGGAAGTTTCGCAGGGCCAGGGTATTGACAAACATACCGATGGTATCTTGAAGTTCCTCCAGGTAACGGCCTATCACCGGGGTTCCCACAATAATATCTTCCTGTCCGCTTAACCGGGCCAGCAGGACATTATATAATGCCAGCAGCAGCATGTATAGGGTAGTTCCTTCCTCTTTCGCTGCCCGCTTTAATGCAGCAGTTTCCCTGTCGTCCAGTTCAAATTTAGCGATGGCCCCGGCAAAATCCCGCACTGCCGGGCGGTCAAAATCGGTCGGTAATTTCAAATGCGGCAGGCCCCCGGTTCCACGAAATTGCTCCGACCAGAAGACCTCGGCTGCTTTAAGCGATTCTTGCCATGCATCGCTGCTCTGCCAATGAGCGTAATCTTTATACTGGACCCGGGGCTGGAGTAACGATTTGCCGGCGTAAAGGGCCATAAACTCCTGTATCAATATTCCCATTGAAGCGCCGTCAGAGATGATGTGATGCATATCGAAGACCAGGATATGCTCTTCTTCCCCGGTTTTTATCAACCCCACCCGCAGTAAAGGCGCTTTCGACAGGTCGAAAGCGCGGATAAAATGATTCGGTGTATTCATGAATGATGAATGATGAAGTCTATTATTTTCTTTTTCATCTGTGTAATCAGTGTAATCTGTGGACGAATTTTTATATTCGATTTCGAAATCCACATGGCGGTGGACCCGCTGCACCGGCTCCCCTTTTACCTGGGCAAAAGAAGTGCGCAATATCTCATGCCTCAGGATCAACTGTTTAAAAATGCCGGCCAATTTCTCTTTTTTTAATTCGCCCGCCAATATAAACACAGCCGGTATATTATAAACAGTACCGGACCTGTCGGACTGGTAAAGGAGATACAAACGTTTTTGAGCAGAGGATAAGGGATAGTATTCTTTCTCTTCCACCGGTTGGGGCGACGACAAAATACTCTCACTGTTTTTTTCAACATAAGCGAAGATGCCTTTGATGGTAGGCGTTTTAAACAATTCTACTATGGGGATTTCTACAGAAAATGCTTTCCGAATTCGCCATGCCAGCTCGGCAACCTTCAACGAGTGGCCGCCTAATCGGAAGAAATTATCATAAATGCCGATCTGTCCCCGGTTTAATCCCAATATTTCCGCCCATATGTCTGCCAGGATATTCTCTCTTTCGTTCCGCGGCGGCGCATAGTCGCTGCCGGCATTTCGATCCGGTTCCGGCAGGGCCCTGCGATCTACTTTGCCGTTGGGATTTAAGGGCATCGTTTTCAGCATCACGAAGTAGGCCGGGATCATGTAATCGGGCAATATCGCGGCCAGGTACTCGCGTAGTTCAAAAACCTCCAGGGTCTTAACGGTATGAGGCGCAGCGGGAACAATATACGCACAGAGATATTTATCCGCCCCCCACTCATCCCCCCGGGCCATGACGAAAACTTCTTTGACTTTCGGATGAATCGCCAGGCGACTCTCGATTTCTCCCGGTTCGATGCGGAACCCCCGGATCTTTACCTGGTGATCACGCCTGCCCAGGTACTCGATTATATAATCCCCCTGCGCCGCAGGGTCCGGCAACCACTTGACCATGTCACCGGTGCAATAAAGCAAGCGTTCCGGCCCACCGGGAATAAACGCATGCTTTATGAATTTCCGGGCGGTTAATTCTTTATCATTGAGATACCCCATACCGATACTTGCTCCACCGATCAACAACTCCCCGGCAATTCCCACCGGTACGGGTTGAAGGTTCTTATCTACCACAAACAATTGAACATTATTCACCGGGCCGCCGATAGGGATGGCCTGCTGCAGGAATCCCCGGGGGTTCTTTACGCGATAAAAATTACTGATATCGGTGCATTCAGTGGGACCATAGGTGTTTACTAATTCGGCGCGGCACTCTTTCGATTCCAACCAATCGATCAGTACGGGCATCGAGATCGGCTCCCCCCCCAGGAAAACATAACGTAAGGCGGCCAATTGTTTCTCCAGCGCGGTTGTTTCATACTCTACGATCTTATAAAACATACTGGGGGTACAGTTGATCCAGGTGACCCGGTTATTATGGATTTCCCTCAACAGGCACCGGGGTTCAAAGTAATTAAATGGGGGGATACATAAAGTTCCGCCGGTGATTATTGAAGCATAAAGGTTTTTCTGGGTTAGATCGAAACTTAAAGAGGTTAACAGCAAGTTACGGTCTTTCGGCCCAAGGTCGAATTCAGTGACAAACCAGTGTAACAGGTTCATAAAGCCCCGGTGATAGACGCCGACGCCTTTGGGCGACCCTGTGGAGCCGGAAGTAAAGATTATATATATTAAATCCCCAGGTCCACAGGCAGGTTCTAAATTCTCAGCCGGTTTCTTCGCTAATTCCCCGGCCGGTTCATCCCACAGGATTACCGGGATTTCCCGCCCCAGGGCGCGGGAAGAACCGGCGCATATAACAGCGGCATTGGAATCTTTCAGCATTGAAATAATCCTGTTTTCCGTGTATTCGGGGTCGATGGGTAAATAAGCGCACCCGGCTTTCAATACTGCCAGCACAACGGCTGGGACATCTGCAGACCACCCTATCATAACACCGACTGCAGTATTTGGTTTTAATCCCCTTTCTCTCAATGAGCGGGCCAGCCGGTTGGATTTCTTATTCAATTCCAGGTAGGTAATGGCGCTGTGTCCCCTGTATTCTCCGCCCGATGCGATTACGGCAATGTTATCGGGGCTCTTTTCCACCTGCTGCTCAAATAATTCATGAATGGTCCGATCTTTCGGGTATTCTTGCCCTGTATTATTGAAATCCAGCAATACCTGTTTCTTTTCTTCTTCCGATATGATCTCTATTTTTGATAATCTTATACCGGGATTTTCCAACACCGTCGATATTATTCTCTTAAAATAATTTATAAACCGGTGGATCGTGGTTTCTTTAAAAAGATCGCTGCTGAACTCCAATTGGAAACTCAATCTCTCTTGATCTTCCCCTGCTATTAACGATATATCGAATTTTGAACCCCCGGCGTCGTAAGGAAAGGGCCTCAACTTCAGGCCCGGGAGTTGTATTGGGGGGATATCCATATTCTGCAGTACAAATAAAGCATCAAAGAGTGGATTCCTGCTCAAATCCCTATAGGTCACTCGTTTTTCCACCAGGTTTTCGTATTGATAATCCTGGTTCTCAAAAGCCGCTAAGAAATTTTCTTTTACTTCGGTTAAGAATTCGGGGAATTTTTTCCACCCGGAAGTATCGGCCCGCAAAACCAGGGTGTTGACAAACATACCGATGATATTCTCCAGTTCAGCCCGGCTTCTACCGGCAGATGCAGTGCCCGCGACGATGTCATCCTGGCCGCTCAATTTGGCTAGAAAAACATTGAATAATGCAAATAGGACGATATATAGAGTGGAGTCGGTGTCAATGGCCAACTGTTTCAAGTCGCTTGTTTCTCCCGGCCCCGCTTCAAAATATACCCTGCTCCCGGAAAACCGCTGCAGCGGGGGCCTTGGAAAATCCGCGGGCAGGTTCAAAACGGGTATTTCGCCTGCCAATTGGGATAACCAGAAAACCTCCAGGGTCTTCATTTTCCCGGATTCCACCAGGTGGTTTTGCCAGTAAGAGAAATCTTTGTATTGCAGATGGAGTTCAGGGAGTGATGCCCCTTTATAAAGTTCGGTAAATTCTTTTATCAAAATCCCTATGGATACACCATCTGAGATGATGTGGTGCATATCGATCGCCAGGAAATATCCTGTCTCCCCGGTCTCTATCAGCCCGACCCGCAGTAACGGCGCTTTCGACAGGTCGAAAGCGCGGATAAAATGATTCGGTGTATTCATGAATGATGAATAATGAAGTCTATTATTATCTTTTTCACCTGTGTGATCAGTGTAATCCGTGGACGAATTTTTATATTCGATCTCGAAATCCACATGGCGGTGGACCCGCTGCACCGACTCTCCTTTTACCCGGGTAAAAGAAGTGCGGAAACTCTCATGCCTCAAGATCAACTGTTTAAAAATACCGGCCAATTTTTCTTTTTTTAATTCTCCTGTCAATATAAACACGGCGGGTATATTATAAACAGTACCGGACATGTCTGACTGGTACAGGAGATACAAGCGTTTTTGAACGGATGATAAGGGATAGTATTCTTTCTCTTCCACGGGTTCGATGGGAACATATCGATGACCGGTGCTTCTTTCTATATGTGCAGCCAGGCTCCTGATGGTGGGATACCTGAACACATCGGTTAAATCCACCCGGGTATTTAACGCCCGGCTGATTTTGTTTGCCAACCTGAGGGCCTTTAAAGACTGCCCACCCCATTGGAAAAAATTATCTTCACTGCCGATTCGTTCAATACCCAGTAGTTCTTGCCACAGTTTTGCCAGCGTCTCTTCCAATGGGCCGCGGGGGGCAATATAACCTGCGGTCCCTGTTTCCGGCGCAGGTAATAATTTCCTGTCCAATTTTCCATTGAGGGTCAGGGGAATTTTATCCAACACGACAATATGCGACGGCATCATGTGCGCGGGCAGCGACAGGGCCAGGCGGTCCCTCAATTCCGCCGGGTTCACCCCGCTTTCCGCGGTAATATAAGCGCAAAGGTGCTTATCCATGCTTTCATCCTGCCGCATTATCACCACGGCTTCTTTAATGCCCTCAAGGACCGATAGGCGATTTTCGATCTCTTCCGGTTCGATCCTGTACCCCCGGATCTTAACCTGGCGATCGATGCGGCCAAGGAACTCGATGTCCCCGCCGGAGAGCCGGCGCGCCAGGTCGCCGGTTTTGTAAAAAATATAGGTCCTATAGGACCCATAGGACCTATTAAACTTAGTAAACTTTTCCGCAGTTAATTCAGGTCGATTTAAATAACCCCTTGCTACCCCCGCCCCCGCAATACACAACTCCCCGGCAACACCAATGGGGGCAAGATTATTGTTTTTATCAAATACGAAACACTGCACATTGAATATGGGTTTTCCCAGGGTGACTTTTTCCCCGGAACATTTTGAAACCAATGCATCGATCGTGGTTTCCGTGGGGCCATATTGATTGTACAACGTATATCCGTTCTCAAGGATACGCTGTTTTACGGCTTCGTCCAATTTTTCCCCGCCGGACAGGACAACCTCCACACTTGCCGACCGCGGACCGCACCCCAGGAGTTCATCCAGCATAAGGGGGACAAAATTCAGGACCTGGATATGATGTTTATCGATATAGTGACGAAGCGCTTCGGTATTGTACAGCGATTCTTTATCGATGATGTGAAGAACCCCGCCGTGCAGTAATGTACCGAAAACCTGGTTAACGCTGGGATCGAATGTATAATCCGACATCTGGAGCACCTGGGACCCCCACCGTAAACGGTATGATACGGCAAACCAACAAACCACATTCACCGCATTCCGATGTTCCACCATGACGCCTTTGGGCTGCCCCGTGGACCCGGAAGTGTATATGATGTAAGCGAGATTTGAAGAATCTTGAAGGTAAGAAGGTAAGAAGGTAAGAGGGTAAGAAGGTAAGTTGGCCAAATTATCGCCATTAACCAGCAATTTTGCCCCACTATCTTTCAATATATAATCGATTCTTTCCTGTGGGTACTCCGGATCAATGGGCATATAAGCTCCACCGGCTTTTAATATACCCATAATCCCGATAATCATTTCCACCGATCGTTCCATCATAATACCCACAATATCGTCCGCCAGGACGCCTTTTTCAATCAAGCCCCGGGCCAGACCATCCGATTGTTTATTCAATTGGCGGTAAGTCAGACTGACTTGTCGGACACCTCCGACAAAAAGTGCAATACGGTCCGGGCTTCTTTCTACCTGCTGGGCAAATAATTGGTGAATGGTCTTTTCAGCGGGGTATTCGCGGGCGGTGTCGTTAAAACCATATAAAAGTTGCTCCCTCTCTTGTTCTGAGAGGATATCTATCCCGGATATTTCCAGGCCTCTCTCTGTCAAAACAGCGCCCAATATCCGTTTAAAATAACCGATAAACCTGTAAATGGTCTCTTGCTTAAAAAGAGCGGTACTGTAAGTGATGAAAAAATTAAACCGGCCGGCCTCTTCTACCGCGGTTAGAATGATATCAAACTTGGATACATGCATGTGATGGTCGATAGGAGTCAAATTCAGACCCGGTATTTCCACCTTGCTCCTGTCCATGGTTTGTAATACCAGCATCACATCAAACAAGGGATTCCGGCTTAAATCCCTGTTTACCTGCACTTTTTCCACCAACTCTTCATATTGGTAGTACTGGTTCTCGAAGGCCCACAAACAATTTTCTTTCACTTCCTCCAGGAATTCACCGAAACGTTTCTCAGCGCAGGGGTAATTTCTAAACGCCAGGGTATTGATAAAAATACCGATAATATTCTCAAGGTCATGGTGAAAACGCCCGGCAATGGGACTGCCTACGATGATATCTTCCTGGTTGCTCAACTTTGAAAGCAGCAGGTTAAAGACAGCTAAAAATACCATAAACGGCGTCGCCCCCGTCTTAGGGGTTAGCTGCTTCACCCGGTCCGTCAATTCCCGGTCGATATCGAATTGCAAACGATCGCCTTCGGATTTCTTTACCGCCGGACGCGGGTAATCGAAGGGAAGTTCCAGCACAGGGATTTCTCCTGCCATCTCTTCGATCCAGTAATCTTCCTGCGCTTTCCTCACATTGGAACGTACCAGGCTGTTCTGCCATTGGGAATAGTCTTTATACCGGAATCTCAACGGCGGCAAATCTTCACCTTCATAGAGCATCATGAAATCTTTTACGAAAATTTCCATGGAGATTCCATCCGAGATGATATGGTGCATGTCCAGCATTAATCGATGTTTGTTATCTTGTTCCTTTATTAACCCCACCCGGAACAACGGCGCCCGGGACAAATCAAAGGAACGAATAAAGGGCGACCTACCTAATACTTCTATCTCAAAATTCACTTCATCTTGTACCCGCTGTACCGGCTCCTCATTTACCATCCGGAAGAAAGTCCGCAAACTTTCATGTCTCCGGGTCAACTTCCTGAAAACATCCTGGAACCTGCTTTTATCCACCACGCCTTCCAATAACCACAGCGACGGGATATTGTAGGCAATTCCACTACCCTGTTCATCCATTTGCTGCAAGACATACAATCTTTTTTGCGCCGGGGTCAGCGCATAATAATCTTTTTTTTCAGCGGGCTCCAACGAGATATACTTTTCACGGGCCGCTTCCTTGATAGTGACTGCCAGCCCCCTGATGAAAGGGGTTTTAAATATTTCTGCCAATGATGCTTTTACCTGGAATTCTTTATGTATTTTCGCCGCCAGGAGGGTGGCTTTTAATGAATGTCCTCCCAACTCAAAGAAATTGGCATCGATGCTGATTTTATCTTTCTCAACACCCAGTACTTCCGCCCATAACCCGGCCAACTTTTCTTCAACCTCATCCCGCGGCGCTGTATACCCGGCCCCCGCTTCCAACCGGGGTTCGGGCAAAGCCCTTAAATCTATTTTCCCACTGGTGGTAAGGGGCATTTTATCTACCGTTACAAAATAAGATGGGGTCATGTAATCCGGCAAGTATTTCGCTAAGTACTGCCTTAAAGCGCCGGGATCGACAAAAGAACGAACCACCAGGTATGCGCAAAGATATTTATTCCTGTTTTCACCTTCTCGAACCGTGACCGCACACTCTTTTATTTCTTTATGATCTAATAGGCGGTTCTCAATTTCGCCCAACTCGATCCGAAACCCCCTGACCTTGACCTGGTGATCGATGCGACCGAAAAATTCGATGCTGCCATTCGGAAGCCAACGGCCCAGGTCGCCGGTTTTGTAGAGAATATAGGTCCTATACGACCTATAAGACCTATAAAATTTTTCCGCGGTCAGTTCCGGGTTGTTCAAATAACCCGGGGCCACCCCGCTGCCGCCAATGTATAACTCACCGGTAACTCCAATCGGTTGAAAATTTCCTCCCCTATCCAGGATGTAGATAATATTATTGGCCGAAGGCTCCCCAATAGGGATATTGTCCGGGATATCTATCAACCCCCCGGTTCCTACTCTCAACGAAAAAATCGATGAATTGATGGTTGTCTCCGTAGGACCATAACCATTGTATAAATAACAGTTTTCTCCTACCAATTTCGCGGTTTCCTCTACCAATTTCCGGTTCAACTGCTCCCCGCCAAGGTGCACTAATTTCAACGGGGACAATTTCCGACCCACACCGGTAATATTATTAATAAACGAGGGCGTGGTATGAATGCAATTCAACTGGTGTAAATAGATAAAATCCACATATTCATTTAAATCTTTCAACGCTTTCTTATTAAAGAAATACAATGCACCGCCGGCCAGTAACGTTGTTAAAAGTTCAAATAGCCCAAAATCAAAGGTATAGGACAAATTCTGCAATACCCGGATATGCCCCCCTAACCTGAAATAATTATGGAACCACATAAACAGGGGAATCAAGTTACTGTAAGTAATGGGTACACCTTTGGGCTTTCCCGTGGAACCCGAGGTGTAAATCGCATAACACGGTTTATCCATATCTTCCTTCGTAGTTCCGGCCGTTGACCGGCCCAATTTTTCTCTGCCTTTAAATTCGATATCATCGATACAAATAACTCGCGCCAGGCATGAACTTCCCCGGGCAACCCGGAGAGCAAGGGCATAATTTGTTTTATCCGTCAATACTACTTTAACCCGGCAATCCTCTACGATAAATTCGATCCTCTCAACAGGGAATCCCGGGCTGATGGGAACGATACAATTACCGGATTTTAAAATGGCCAGCAGTCCAACCGACAAGGAATGGGTCTCCTCTACCAATAATCCGATAAAATCGTTTTCCATGTTATACCTTTTCGCTAAACCGGGGCTGTTTTAAAAAGATTAAAACCTCAATGTTGCAAGGGGTCTATATATACTATCGATGCTTATTCCATTTCTTAAAGCCTGGATAACCCCGGCCGCTTCGGCGTAATTTTCGACTTCCAGCACATGTTTTAAATTCAAGCTGCCGGGGGTGACATTAAGGATGGTTTTATTATCTTTCACGGCAATAATGGGGATACCGCTTTTTTGGGCGCAGAGCATGGGGATGCCGCCCAGGGCAGAGGCGGGCGCTGCCACGGCCAGGACATTGTTTATATTAACCATATCTTTTATCCTGCAATCGCCGCGGTTGGAAATTTGCGGCGCTTTGGCCAGGCCTACCAGGATACATGCCAGGCCGCTGACAGATGAAAATTCACCGGCGCCCCTGGCATCCACGATATTATTTTTTAAATTCATCTCCTTGATATTGATTAACGGCGCATGGGCCGCGGGGAGTTTATATTTGGCCCCGATCAAATGAGAAATAATGGCTTCAGCACCCCCCACCGGGTTAGGGTGTTCCCCGGCAAAATGTTTGGCGTAATCCTCCGAAGGTAAATTCTTAATATTGGATGTTACACCAATCGCATTGACGCCTTTTCGAATTAATTCATCACAGGCCCTGAATAACACACCGGTATCTTCCAGCTTCCCCACGTAAGACCCTGATTTATTCCGCTCGCAAAAGCCCCCTACGGGCCCATCCGTAATCACATATTCCTCGATATCCACGCCGTAAACCGCCCGAACCGAATTGATGATATTGAATATCACCTCCAATTCCTCCCGGCTTGACTTTTCAATAATTAACCCGACCTTATTGGCGTACGGTTTATAAAGGTTCACCAGCCCTTTGCATAACTGGTCGATCATCAAACCTTCGGTATAGAGTACATTATCCGGCATAAAGATAAAATTAGAGGCATTAACCGCATTGGGATTCGTAATTAAATAATCCGTACAGGAGGCCAACAAAGCCGTAACCGGGGCCGCATCGGCAGCATACCCGCCGATCTCGCAGCCGATGCCGGTGGGAATAATATTAATAACCGCACTCTTACCTGTATAACAGACGGGCAAACTCCCCGGCGGAAACGGATACGCTTCTCTTTCAGACAACGTAATCTCTACCTTTACCTCTTTCTCCTCTACCCCGGATATAAACCATCTCAATATCCTGCCGCCAAATTTATTATCCAGTATCTCTAAAAGCTCTTCTATTCGGTTGAAACTTGATTTACTAACAATGAATTCGATATTCCCGA
>Ga0315278_10000484_pt1 | contig 35011 bp, 39 predicted proteins | sample YL17G06_0_MG_FD_203880 | JGI IMG/M metagenome (GOLD analysis project Ga0315278, IMG submission 203880) | Sediment microbial communities from Yellowstone Lake, YNP, Wyoming, USA - YL17G06_0 | ecosystem: Environmental > Aquatic > Freshwater > Lake > Sediment | place: USA: Wyoming | collected... | reverse complement strand
GCAACTAGCCGCCGCGAACGAGCGGTGGGAACGGTTGATGGCTGGCCTCAAGACTGGCGGACTGCCGACCGATCTGCCAATCAACGCGCATGACAACGCACTACGCTACGTCAAAACGCTGATGGCCACCCTTGAGGCCGAGGCCCGTCAGAAAGGGACACCATGAAGACGTGGACGGTTGAGGAGATGGTGGCCGAGCGGCTGTGCCCGGAGTACACCCGTGAGCGGATTTCGGAACTGTGGGCGGGGCGTGAGGCGCTGACGCTGGCGGAGATTCTGGACGTGCCAATCGCCGCACAAGACCGCGTGTGGGTGGCGTGCCTGCCTGCGGCGCTGCCTGCCGCTGTGCAGGATGCGTGGCTGGAGCGCATCGTCTCACGGGCGGTGACCACTCACGCGTTGCGCTGCGGCATCCCGGCGGTCGAGGTGTGGGCGCAGAGCTGGCTCGACGGCACTGACCGCACAGGGGCGGCGGCACGGGCGGCGGCATGGGAGGCGGCACGGGCGGCGGCATGGGCGGCAGCAGGGGCGGCAGATGCGGCGGCAGAGGCGGCAGCAGGGGCGGCATGGGTGGCAGCAGGGGCGGCGGCATGGGCGGCGGCAGAGGCGGCACGGGCGGCATGGGCGGCGGCACGGGCGGCAGAGCGCGAGCAGCAGATTGACGATCTGCGCCAGATCCTCAGTAGTCAGAAGGGGACACCATGAAGACGTGGACGGTTGAGGAGATGGTGGCCGAGCGGCTGTGCCCGGAGTACACCCGTGAGCGGATTTCGGAACTGTGGGCGGGGCGTGAGGCGCTGACGCTGGCGGAGATTCTGGACGTGCCAATCGCCGCACAAGACCGCGTGTGGGTGGCGTGCCTGCCTGCGGCGCTGCCTGCCGCTGTGCAGGATGCGTGGCTGGAGCGCATCGTCTCACGGGCGGTGACCACTCACGCGTTGCGCTGCGGCATCCCGGCGGTCGAGGTGTGGGCGCAGAGCTGGCTCGACGGCACTGACCGCACAGGGGCGGCGGCACGGGCGGCGGCACGGGCGGCGGCATGGGCGGCGGCATGGGCGGCACGGGCGGCACGGGCGGCGGCATGGGAGGCGGCACGGGCGGCGGCACGGGCGGCGGCATGGGCGGCGGCAGAGGCGGCAGGGGAGGCGGCACGGGAGGCGGCACGGGCGGCACGGGCGGCGGCATGGGCGGCGGTAGAGGCGGCAGGGGCGGCGGCACGGGAGGCGGCACGGGCGGCACGGGCGGCAGAGCGCGAGCAGCAGATTGACGATCTGCGCCAGATCCTCAGTAGTCAGAAAGGGACACGTGACTGACCCCGATCTCACGCACCGGCCAACATGCGAGTGGACGGGCGACAATGACCCGGACTTCTGCGATGGATGGGACACGGCCTGCGGCGAGAAGTTTACATTCATCGAAGGTGGTCCCGTCGAGAACAACATGCGGTTCTGCCCTTACTGCGGGGCGACACTGGTTGCGGTCGCGCCACATCCGACGGAGAGCGACGATGACTGACGGCGACCGTGACGCTTGTTTCGTTCTGCTCCGGCAGATGGGGGCGGCGCAAGGCAAGAAACTGGCTCCCGATGCGATGGAGATGTACTTCCGCATTCTCCAGAGGAAATTCGTGCCTCTGAGCGTGTTGAAAAAAGCAATCATCATGGCGCTTGAAGCGGAACGTCTGATGCCGCGTATCTCAACGCTTCTCGCATATTGCGACAAGGCGCGCGACGTGACCCAGACGAAGGCGCTACCGCCCGGGAGCCCCGAACTGGAGGCGGTATCGTGGTGTTCGGTCTGTGGTGATACCGGATGGGAGCCGTTCTTTTGTCCGGGGCAGGGTGAGCCGTACTATCTTGGCACGCTGGCGACCTTGAATTCGAAACGTCACGAACTCGCTGAGTGTTCGTGGGTGACGCTGCGGAAGCCCCACGAGCCCCATCCGTTCGTGTCGTCGTGTTCGTGTCGGCCGACGAATCCCGTCTATTTCCGCGCCCATCCCGTCCGACCAAGAACGTTCGGAGGTTTGCCGGAAACGGGGCGTCTGTGAAATATCTCGGTTTTGGCTGTGAGACGATTGTGATTCAGAAGCGGTGGGTCAGACCGCCGATGCCGACGGTCTGTCGTGTGTGTGGGAACAAACCCGTGTTGCGTTTCGTCGGTACCGCCGGGTACTGTGGGGCGCACATCGAACAGGCATTCGCTGCGGCGCGTGCCAGAATGGAAGTGGGCGATGTACGGACAGCAAGCAGCGGCCGCGGAGAAGCAGATGACATCGAACCTGCCGAGTAGGGATCTGGGCGGTGTGTCTAAGGGTGAGGCGCGGCGCGGTACTGAGTGGCTTTGCGATTATCTTCTTGAGAATATCGCGCAGCTTCAGAAACAGGTTGCCGCATTGGGGGATGCCTTGGGGTCTGTGACAGTCAATGTCGGTGGGGATGCGCCGGCTGTTGGGCATCCCGACGTGTTGGTCTGTTCGGTCAATGAACGTATCGGGACAGCGGTGATGCAGATTCAGACGTTGACGAGCATGCTGGCGCGAATTCAATCCACGCTCGCTCTGTGAGGTAGAGGAGCAACGATGTCGTGGCCGGGGTGGGAGCATTTCGTGCCGGGTGGTGTTGCGCTGAAGGCGAAGTTGTCTCGCGGGGATCGGATGCACGCGAAGCCCGCGATTGTTGACGCGCAGATGAACGTCATCGAGAAGATTCAGGCTGATGCGTTTGGCGTGAAGGGCGAGTACTTCCATTCGAAAAAAGAGGCTGGCCGGTGGGTCTTGCTCTCTCAGTACCAGACGCGCGGCTTGATTGGCGGGCTTCGGCGTCAAGTGCGGATTCCCCTCTCAACGCGCTCGCCGGGTGGAGAGCGGGTGGTGATTGGGGTCTATGTCGCGGACTTCATGTACACCGATTCGGGCAAGCAAGTGGTTGAGGACGTGAAGGGGATGATGCGCCGTGAGGATTTGTACTTGTGGAAAAAGCGGCATGTGAAGGCGGAGTATGGGTGGAGCATTCTGGAGGTCTGAAGTGGGCGTTCTGATGATCGGCTTGTCGTGTGCGAATTGTGGGATGGAGACGAAGCGTCCCGAGGCGCGGGAATTGATTTACGGGACCGAGGTTGCCCTAACATCTCCGACTCAGGCTGGCCAGACGCGGGGGATCGCGTCGTTTCGTTTCGCCGTAATGCGTCCGATTGGTCCGGAGCAGAGTTCAGCGATGTTGCTCTGCGATGGGTGCATGGGGGCGGCGCTGAAGGCGGTCTGTCTGTCGATTCTGAGCGATATGGAGGCAATGAGTGGCCGCGAAGATACCCGTCCATCCTAGTTGGTACTCGGAGCCGCTTGTGACAGACGGCGCGCTTCGGCTTTGTCGGCGCGGGGTTCCTGTGCGTAGACCTGTTCGGGCTGAAATTGTGCGTTCTGTGTGGGGGTTTCGTTTTCGGTTTGTGGCCGGGAACGGACGGATTCTCGCCGTCTCCGAGAGTTACGTTCGGAGGCGGAAGTGCCATGCTGCGTTGAATCGAATCCTTGCTGGCATAGTCAGTGAAGTCAGGTACTCGGATTCGAGTCCAGCCATATGGTCCCGGCTTCAACAACCGCGCCGACGCGCGCGTGCAGTTCGGCGATAATGTCTTCGGATGTGATCGTCAGATTCGCTGCCTGTCTCCGCTGGACAATCGCCAGAATCTCAGGGATGACGAACGACTTGAGGAATGCGATGGCGAGTGCGTTCATTGAACTGGTCCCTTCGGTGGTAGGTAGACGGCGAGTGCCACGTCAACGGCGATAGCAGCGGCTTGAATCACGGGGTTCGTGAGAACCGTGGCCGGTAGTTGTTTCTTCGCAGCGTCCCATGCGGTTGCGATAATTCCTTCCCATCCGGTTGGTGTTGCGTCAAGCACCTTTGCGCTTTCCACAGTGAAGGTGATGATGACGCGCGCCGAATTTGTGGAGAGCGCGCCCGAGGCTGCGGCTTCGATAGTGGCGTTCTGGAGATTCTGCACGCGCTTCAGGATTTCGTTGGCTGTGTATGCGGCTTTGCCTTCCGGCGTCGTGATCGTGACTGGGCGGTCACACGCATACATCGCAAACGCCAGCAGCAGTACGAGCGGTCCGGTCAACTTGCTCAGATTGACTTTCATTTCCTTGTCCTTTGATGAGGGCAAGGCAGACAAGCCCATCTTTCCACCGAGGCCGATGGTGATGGCGTAGAACAAGCGGAGCCATGCAACGACTTTCAGCGACAAGCCGAGTTCGGCTGGCCCGATGACGTTCAGGGCTTCAACGACGACGGCGAGAACGACTCCGCCCCAGAACAGGAGTTTCCAGAAGACCGAATCGCGCGTGGTTGGCAGTTCCATGATGTCCTTTCTATCCGCGTGTACCGATGGCGACATTGTCCCACGTACTGAGCGTTCCCGCTGAATGGGGTCGGGTGTCGACGTGGATTCGATTCGAATATCTGCCGAGTCCGCCGAGGCGTGGAAGGCATCCTGCTCGGTGCAGACTGAGGACTGCGAGATAGAGTTCTGGCCCTGCGGTGAGTCCAAGCGAGGGGCACCAGATGTCCGCGGCGTCACCGTGAATGTGGCGCGAGTCGGGGGCGCCGCCTTCGTGTTCGTTCCATTCGGGGGTGCGGTAGCCGGACAGCACGATGATCGGGCGGTCGGATGCGACGTAGGTGCGGATCACTTCGAGGATGGTGAGGCAGAACGGCAAGAGAACCGTCATGATTTTGTCTGGTGGGTAGGGCGTTCCGGCGGTGTCGTTGCAGTTGAAGTCAGACACCTTGAAGTGTTCTGACGCCTTGAAACTGAGTGGCCAGAGCGGACTAGACATCGGGGGCTACTTTCGTGTCTCGATTCGGTCAAGGCGCTTGTCGATCTTGTTGAGTTGGTCCGTGATGGAATCGAGTTTTGTTGTAAGTACTTCCCGTGGAATCGATGCGTCGCGGAGCGCGTTGAGGTCGGTTTCGATGTGGTTGACTTTCGCGGTTGTTGCCGCGGAGACGAGTTCGGCGTTCTGGGTCCACTTGGATCCTACGGTCCATGCGGCAACCAGCATCGCGATGATGGTGAGGATGTTGCCGAGGGTGAAGTTTCGCTGCAACCAGCTTGGGCGTTGTTCGGTCATCGTAATTCGAGACTCTTGAATTTCTCGCTCCAGTCTTTTTCGACTTGCAGTCTATCGGCTTTCGACATTCCTTGCACGATGCGCTGGAACCGAGTGCGGTTGCGGCCTGACAGTAGCGAGCGGCGCTGTTTGCTATTCAGCTTTGCCATTTCTGTCGCCATGCCTTCGAGGTCGTTCTGGTCGAGCGCCTTGAGTGCGGCGGCCTTGGTTTCTTGCAGTTGACGCGCATGTAATGCTTGCTTCGGCGCGTTTTCCCCTTGGAACGCATCGTAGGCTTGCCGGGTTTCGTTCTGGCGTTGCGTGCGGAGTCCGATAAGGTTGAGGAGGTCTTCGTACCCGGTGTGTGGCACGGCGGCGCCCATCGGATCGTGTCCGACGTGGGTGCCGAGCAAGTTGCCCTTGGCGGCTTGAGGCAGCATTTCGCGAGCCGTCTGGCCCGCGCGGGTGACAGACTTGGTGAGGGCGAGCGTGGTGAGGTCTTCGCCAAGACGACCGGCGCCGGCGCCCGAGACGGCTTGCCAGCTCGCGGCGAGTCCTTCTCCGATACCCTTGACGATGGGCAGGGCTTGGCCGCTCTTGAGTCGCGCAATCGACTTTCCGGGGTTGCCGATGTCGAGGCCGAACGGTCTGCCGCCCGAAACGAGGAGGTCTTCCGTGTCGATTCCGACCACTTCTCCGGCAACCATGAGTGCGCCGAGCGTACTCATAATTCGCAGTTTGCCAGCTTCGTTCCCGGGGCGGGAAAAGAGTGTGGCCATCTGTTCGACGAACAAGGTTGGGAACTTTGTGAACGGCGCGATGAGGCCCATTACGGGACCGCGCCAGTTCGGATTCGATCCGAGGATTCCGGTTGCCCCTTGGGTCTTGAAAACGACTTGCGTGGCCCATTCCATTGCTCGTTGTTCGGCCGCGCCCTTGGATAGCGCGTAGTCCATCGCTCCGAGGAAGACGCCTTGTCGATTCCAGTTGTCGCCCCATCGAAGCATGGCCATCGCGTCAGGGACGGGGAGTTTCTTCCAGTAGGCTATCGCTTTCTCCAGCTTCGGATTGTTGATCCGTGCGCCCTTGTAGGTCGCTTCGTCGATGAGGTCCACTGGTCGGTCCAGATGAACGGACATCGAGCGCATCTTCCCGGCGGCTGTTTTTGCCGTGACCATTCCATTGTGAATGAACTTCATCGGCACGTAGGACAGCGCGAGCAACGGCTGCGTTGCGTTCTGCACCATCGTCCCCGGGTTGTACCCGATGAGGGTGCGATAGGTGAGCGCAGAAGTGGTGCGCGATATTTTCTTCTGGAGGTTGTACTTGAATCCGGCTTCGTCCAGCCACTTGCTCAGACCTTCAGGTCTGTCTCGAAGCGCGTTGACGACGGCAAACATGACCGAGGCTTTCCTTTTCGACGTGCCTTTGATGTCGATCGCGGTCTTCGCCATGCGTTTCGCGACGGGTTCGAGGTATTGCTTTCGGAGCGCAGCGATTTCTTGTGGCGTACCCTTGAAGGTGGGGCGTGAACGCGCCGCATTGAAGTTGTGTTCGGCTGCGCTGATTTCGTTCGCCCATTCAGGGAGATTTTCGGCTGTTGATCCGCGGAGCCACTGGAAGAAGTTGAGTTCTTCTTTCGGGTAGAAAATCTGCGCCAGCCCGTCTGGTGTCGGTGCCACGTCTTTCGGCGGTAGTTTGGGCTGCACAACGGGCCGGGGTTCCCGCAGTTCGATTTGCTTGGCGACTTGGGTGCGGGCGGTTTTCGAAGCCGAGGCTGCGGCGCGACTCAGGATGCGGCCGATGTCTTTGCTTAAGAATCCTCCAGCGGAGAGCGCGAGTCTCCACTTGTGAGAGTCGTCCTTGTCGCCTTTGTCCATTTGCATTCCGGCGACGTAGCCGAAGACGGCTCGGGTCAGACGATTCGCGAGATTCTTGGCCAGATTGGGGTCGCGGCCGAAGGCGGTATCCATCGCTGCGTCGACGGCCTTGTCGACTCCGGCGACTCCGCCGTAGAGGGTCACTCCTCCGGGCGTCTGGCGATTTTCAATCGGCTCCGAGGTTTCGAACATATCGCCTTCGGTTGCCACGTCTCCCCGCGTGCCCTTCTTCAGGGACTTGGCGGTGAATCGTTCGTTCGCGGTCTGTTCCCATGCGCTGAGGTAGTACTGCGATTGCGGGTCGCCCGCATCGGCGGCGGCTTTGAGTGTGTCGAGCGCGTCGATGAGGGTCGCGTTGATTGGCCGGCTCGTTTTGATGCCCTTCCATGTTTCGTGGAGTGGCAGTTGTGCGCCCGGGTCGCCAAGGTTACGGAGCGTGCGCACTTCGGCGCCGATGTACTGGTCGAGATGGTTCATCGCCCAACCGAGTTTCCGTTCCGGCGTCGATTGGGCAAACGCATCCGGTTCCCGGCGTGACGGGCGCGGGGCGTCTTGCGGTGTCAGTCCGGGCTCGGGAAGGTCCGGGGTCGTCCGTGGGCGCGGGAGCGGGGTTTCTCGGCGTGGTTGGCCGCCGGTCACGGCTGCTTCTGGCGTGACTCCCATTTCGCGGGCTTGTGCGAGCGTTCGGGCTTTGCGTTCTCCGGCTCGGATGTTCTGTTCGACGGTGCGCCGCTGGAGATTGGGTGTCAGTTCACCTTGCAGCAGGGCTTCGATGTCCGTCTGGGCGGCGGCGGTTTCGGGGGACGATGGCGCCGGAGGCATGTCGGCGGCGGTGGCGGCTGGTTCCGGTGTCAACGTGGTTTCAAGGGTTTGGGGCGGTGGCGCTTCGGCGGCGGGTTCAGCCCGTCCGAGAATGGCGGCAGCTTCCGCTTCGGCGTCTGCCGGCGTCATCAAGACGTTTCCGTCCCTGTCGATGGTGTTCTTGAACCATCGGCCCTCCGGTCCCTGTTTCCGCCTGAAGACGTATCCTGCCGCTTTCAGGGCGGCGCGTGTCTCCGGGGTAGCTTGGTCCCGGGTCAATTCGACGAAGATGTAATCCTTGTCCGCTGGCGCGAGGAATGAGCCGCCTTGGGCTTGTTTCGCTGGCGCTACAGGACGGACTCCGACGGGGACGGTTTCTGCCGGAATCCCGGCAGTTGGCGAAGGTTCGAGGAGTGTAGCCAAGTTATCCGGGCCCGGGGCCGGTGTTTCCCGTGGAACAATCGGCTCCGGTGGCGTGAACATCTGTTCGAGGGTAGACGGCGGTTGTGTGACCGCTGGAGGCTCGATTGGTGTCGGGGGTGCCAGAGGTCGTCCAAAGAGGTTCCCGCCTTCTGGCGGTCCTGCCAGCAAGGAATTGAGGTCTTCTGGTGGCGGCGCGAAATCCGCGGCTCCGGTAGCGGGTTCCCACCATCGGGCGCCGTCGTAGACGCCGACACCGTCGAGGGCTGCCGGTAGGTCGAGCGTTCCGCCGGTTTCGGCGAGGATGTCTTCCTGTAACTGGCGGGCTTGGGTCAGCTTCTCGTCGAAGGCGCTTTGAAGTTGGGCGTCTGTTCCGGCGAATCCAGTGGATCGAGCGGCGGTTGCGTGCCGCCCGTAGTCAATCTCGGTGGCATCCGGTCGAGGCCGAATTTCGCCAGCGATTCCTTCAGGGCTTGGCCGACTGGCGTTCCCGACTGCATCAAGGTTTTCATTTCCGAGAGCAGTTGACTGCGTGTGAGCGGCATTCCAGAGTTCTCCTGCTTCTGGGGGTAAGAACGGCTTACTGACTTCTGTATCTCCCGCGAGACGTTTGCGGGCTACGTCGACGATGCGTTCCCACCAGATATCCCCGGGGTGTTGGCCGGTTTCAATGGCCCTACGAATCGAGTTGATGAGTGTTCGCGCGTTGGTACTCGGCTTGAGTTTTCCGAGTGCGCCGCGGGTGTCAAACACGTTCGAGATGTCGCCAAGGACCGGGGCGCCGCCGGATCCGGGGAGTTGTTCCATGCCGGGCTCGCCGAATTGTTCGACGCCTCGGCGGGGCGTGTAGACGACTTCTTCGAGTTCTGCCGCGATTCGGCCAATTTCGTTGCGTTCGGCTGGCGTCAGACTGCTCACCAATACCCGCTCCAGCGTGCCGAGTTGTCCGCGGCTTTTCTTGCCCATGATGGGCGTATCGGTCTGGATTGGTTCGGCCGGGGGCTCGGCGACGACTGGCGCCGTTTCGGTGGCAAGGTCGATGGGTTGCACGTCTTCTGCGGCGTATTGACGACGAATGGGGCGAGAGTTCGGGCCGGCTTCTTTGCCGACTTGAACGATGACTTCGCCGTTTGGCATGATGGCGGTTACGGTCCCGGGTTCGCGGTACGCGCCGCGTTTGACGGAAACGGTTTCTCCCACGGAGTAGGGAGATTCTACCGGCGGCGGGGGTGGGACAGCCGCGACGGGTTCGGGCGCGACGGGGGCGACGGCTGCCGGTTCGGGCGTGACCGGGGCACGTCGCTGAATTGGAGGGCGTCTCACCGTTGGGATGAGGCGGCCGGCCGTATCGTAGGTGGCGCGAATGTCGGCGTTCGGGTTCCGACCAAGGATCGCTTCGAGTTCCGCGAAGGCGGACCGTTCCTGACTCGTTCCGGCGGCAACCCGGGCTGCTTCTCGCGCGGCTTCTGCTTCTGTCGCTGCGAGTTCGTCTGGGGTGAGTACTGGGGCGGGTTCCGATACGACATCCCGACCGACGAGTTCGCCGGTTGTCTCGTCCCGGACGATGATGCGACGTGAAGGTGGTTCGGCTCCGGGGGGTGGCGGGGGCGGTGGTTCGGTCAGTGATTCCTTGAGGCCGCCATACCACGGGTCTGCTTTGTCGGCGATTTCCCACGGCTTGAGTTCGGTCTGCGGTGTCGGAGCGAAGCGTTCATCGGGAACGTATCCGGGGGGTGGCCGTCGGCCGGTGATAGCGCGGCCCGGAGCCGGAAGCCCTTTTCGGTACTGGTAGTAGTTGCCGGCGCCGCCTCCAACCAGACCCAAAGCGCCGCCGACGGCGCCGCCCATTTTGATTTCTTGGAGGGCTTGTTCTGCCGTGGGGAGCGCGGCGACCCATCCTTTGTCTGGTTCCGCGGCGTGTCGTTCGGTGACTCCGGTTGCCACGGTGCCGGTCGCGCCAAGTGCCGAGCCGAGGACGCCTTCCCCGGCGGTTCGAGCGAGCGCACGCATGGCGGGTGAGGCGAGTTTCGCGCCAAGTCCTCCACCGGGGATCGCCATGCCAAGGCCGCCCTGTACGCCAACCGAGCCCCATGACATCGGGCCTTTGCGTCTCCCGCTCGCTTTCTCCCAGAGTTGGGCGAGGGCTTCGCCGGTTGCAGAACCCAGACCGCCGCCGACTCGTGACCCGAGAAGTGCGCCGCCGGCGGCGCCAGCGGCGGTCCCGGCGACCGGAACGACCGACCCTCCAGCCGCGCCCGCGCCGCCGCCGATGAGTCCGCCGATGACGCTTCCTGCGATGCCGGGGACGACGCGAATGCCGGTGCTGACGTAGTCGAATCCCCGCGCCTTTTCTTCGGCCGCGTCAACCTCGTCTTGTTCTTTCAGCCAATCAGCAACGTCGTTGTCGTTGATGTACGGGTCGTCGGCGATAGCCGCGTCGAGGTCCGTCTTGAGGATGGACCCGTCTGGCTGGCGGCGAAGTCTGCCCGAGAGACGATTTCTCGGCGGCTTGATTCCCGGCGTGGCTTCGGGCGCGTGGGTTTGGTCCCACTCGGCAAGGGTCCGGTGGAGTGTGCCGGGTTGAAACGGCGTGTAGGGCGCGCGCGTCGTCGGCATGGGCCTTTACGAAATCGGGACGTTCCGGTCGGCGAATGCTTGATATGCCGCGTTGGGAGCGTCGGGGCCAGCCGTGCGCGCGGCCGGTGTTTTCAGACGGTTCACTTCATCGAGGGCGTCCTTGTAGCGTTGGATGGACGCCGGGTCCCCGGGGTTGTAGTTGTCGGTGGCGTTGCGGAGATTCGCCGCGGCTTGCTGGATGAGGGCGACGTTTTGTCGCCCTTGACTTGCGGTGCCCGCGACGGTTTCTGCGGACCCTGCTTTGATGTTTGCCACGTCGCGCGCCGCGTCGCCTCGTTCTGCTGTGGGCGCGATCAACATGCGTTCCTGACGTTGACGCATTCGTTCTTGCGTTGGGTCGTTCCAGCGGTCACGCTCGGCGCCGAGTTGTGCTTCCATGTTCGGGCCGATCTGTTCCCGCCCGAAGGCTGCCTTCGCTCGGGCGTCTTCGATCTCGGCGGCGGTCCCGGCTTGGTCTTCGATGTATCCGGCGCGCGGGTCGGTTGACACAACGGCGCGGCGGCGCGCGGCTTCCGCTTGCGCGGTTCCGGCTTCGAGGTCCGCCATGCGCTTGTTGTAGACCGCCAGTTTCATCTTGCCAGACGGGTCGTTGATGTCGCCGGGGTCGAAGGCGGCGCGTCCGAGTCCTTTTACCGATTCTGGAGCGGGATTCGATGGCGGTTCGCTCGGATTTTCGACGGCGCTTTCGCCAGACCGTATGGAGAGTTCCCCGGACCCTCCGGCCAAGATGCTTTTGATCCTTGCGATTTCGCCTTGATTGTTGAGGTTCGTGCGGTACTCGTCGAAACCCCATTTGGACATCAAGCTGCCAGTTGCAAGGCCGACGGTCTGATTTATCGGGTTGAGTTTCGCTTCCTCTCGTGCTTGGAAGGCTTCGAGTTGGTCCGCTTGAAGACTGTCGAGACGCTTCTGGAGCGCGGCCCTACTTGCCGTGGTGCGACCCTCAACGGAACTGCGGGAACTTTGGGCTGTCGAGTACGCCATGATTCCCTCCACCTACATCTGTGGCGGGCCAGCGGGAGCGCCGCCAGCGAGTTTCGCCTTGAGTGCCATGAGCGCGGGACCGAGCGCATTCATGTCCGGCGGAGCGCCTTGCGTTTCTGGGCCGACGGCCAGCGGCATCGGGTACCGTGGCGGCATTGGGCAGCACGTCATTCCGCCCTGTCCCTCGTCTTCGGTTTCTCCGCCCATCGCCTGATCGCCCATTGGTGCCGGTTCCTCTCCGGGCATCATGGGCATTGGCGGCGCGGGTGGTGGAATGCCCGGGGGCCCGGGGGGCATTCCGGGGGGAGCGCCAGCCCCGCCGAACAGACTCGCGATGTTAAAACCCGAGTTGCCGGATGGCGGTCCCATCGGCGTTGGTTGGGCAGCGGCGACGGGTGGGCGGGGTGGGAAAGCCATGTCAGTCTCCTAGTAGACTCGTGATTTCAGTGAGGCGAGCGATTGTCGGGACCCTCCGGTTGGCATGTTGCCAATCCATGCAAAGCCGGCCGCGCCGCGTTGTCCGCCAAGAACGTCTGAAGCGATGGGGCTTGCCGACGAGGGGGGCAAGGGTGCCGGGGGTAAGGGCGCTGGCGTCAGTGGGGACGTTCCTCCCGCTGATGAAGCAGCGGTTGCGGCCGTAGGCGTGACACTCTCGCTCGGCCCTGTCGTGGGTGGCGCCGATTGGAATGGTGCCGGAGGGGGCGCCGGAGCGGGCGCCGGAGGGAGTCCAATCCCCGCGGTGCCGGGTAACTTGAGGCCCAGACTGGCGAACTGTGGCGGTTGCCACGTTTGGGTGTCTTGATTCGACCCTAACTGGACCGGCATGTTAGTACCTGACTCCCGCGTTTAGCAGTCCCATGAGCGATGAAATGAACCCGTAATCTTGTCCCTTGGTTGATGCGGCTTGTGCGGCGGCGACTTGGCGCTGTTGGACTTCTGAGAGCGCACGTTCACGTTCGAATTCGCCGAGGTTCGCGGCGCCGCCAGCGACGATGTCGGCCATCGACTGTCGTTCGAGTCCAGAGCCGCCCATGCCGCGGGCGCTGGCCGCGTTTTTCAACGCGCCTATACTGGCGCCGATGGTTTCCGCCTGACGGTCTTTGGCGCGGGCGAAGGATGCGTCGGAGGCGGCTTTGTCGGCAGGGCTCAGTCCGGAGGTCGATGAGGATGTGCTGGTGCTGCCGCCGATCCCCAATTTCGCCATCATGTCGGCGATGTACTGCTTGTTCGCGTTGAGCGTTTCGGTATTGCGCCCGTAGTTGGTGGTGGCGACGTTCGCCGCGGTTTCCGCTTCGGTGGCGGCGACTCCTGCTCGGCGTTGCGCGTCTTCTTCAGCGAGGCGTTTCGCTTTGATTTCCGCGTCGGTGAGCGGCGCGACGTAGGGCTGCACGCCGATTCGTCCTGCGCCCGGACCCCCGTATGAGGGGTTTGGGCTTGGTGTCGTTGCGTAGGGCGTGTATGCTGGTCCCGCCATTGGCGTCTCCGTGAAGCCCCGTTACGGTTCGCCCTGTGCCGGTAAATGGGTGCAGTTTCGACTCGTCGAGAGTATAGGACTTTCTCGGGTTTCGCGCTACTCATGCTCCTTGTCGGCGCTGTCGAGCCAGTCAAGGGTTTCTTCGAGGAGTGCTAGATGTCCCGTATCGCACGGTCCTCGATTCATGTACTTCTGGAGCCGTTCGAGTTCCGGCTGTTTGAGCGTCAGAACGCCGTCGGCGACGAGTTTGCGGGCGGGTACGTCCCCGTGGAGTCTGGTAGCCGCCGGGTCGGGAACTGATACCGCTTCGAAGGCTCGGATGATTTGAAGGTCGATCCGGCGGTCTTCTCGCTTCTGTGGTTCGGCCTTGAGGTCGGCCTGTAGCCAGACGATGCGGCCGAAACAGAAGGCTTTGTACGCGGTCGTGAATCGGGCTGCGTCGAGATTGGCGACGAGTGCGAGTTTGCGTAGCATGTCCGCCCTTTCGTGGTTACGCCGTTCTGCCCATCCCATCTTAGGAGATTTCGAAGACGATTTCGCCTTGCACGTAGGTCGTATCCGTCGAGGCCGCGAAGTTGCCGCCGCCCTGTATGATGATGTTGATGACGCTCCCGCCGGGAAGGACGTAGACGATACCGGACGAATCCGCGCCATTCTCCCAGATGCGGGCGAACGAGTTGGCCTGTTTCGCCGCGGTGAATCCGCCGGGGATGGCGATATAGATGTAGGCGTCTGGCGTGCCGCCGATGCTGCTGGTGTGGATGGCAAAGACCACAACCATCGTTTTACCGATGAGTGTGTACGCGTAGGTGATGACATCGCCCGCCCCGACGGTCCACGTCATCGCGTTGATCGCCGTGAAGTCTCCGGCCGAGAATGCTGGAGTGATCCATTCGCCGAGGGCCGTTGCGCGTGCGCGTTCTTTGATCGCGCCGCTGCTGGTGAGCGCGCCCGCATTCCAGATCCCGCTCGTGATGGTGCCGACGGTGACGATGCTGCTGGACCCGGCAACGGGTGAGTAGTCTCCGACTGGCGTGTAGGCCGCGGTGCCGAGGGTGCCGGTCGTTGTCACCGTCAAGGTCTGGCTGCCCGTGCCGCCTTCGATGGTAAAGCCTCCCGCCGTCTCCGTCAGTACCAACCCGTTGAACCCTGCTGCCGTAATGACCTTGGTGCCCATCGTGAGGTCGTGTACGGCGCCTGAGTAGGGCACGAAGATCGCAGTGAGTTCGGTCGCGTCAACGCGCAGAGAGAAGTGCGAGTTGTCGACGCCTCCGATGGCCATGATGACGCTTTTCGCGGCTCCGGCCGTGTGGGTGCCGTAGAAGTCGATGCGTATACGGTCGGTCAGCGCGAAGGTGACTTCAGCCGCGAGATACAGGTGGACGTTGTATTCGAGGTTGTCGGAGGTCAGCGGGTCTGAATTGTCAGATTGACCGAGCGTGGCGAGTGTCGCGCCCGCGGCGTCACAGTGGCGCAGTTTGAAGTAGGCGACAATGGTGGAACCCGCTGTCGCGATTTTCATGTGGAAGTGCGCGTCGTACATCCCTTGGAGCATACGGTCGAGATTGGGATGCCCGACTGGTGTGATGAACGAAAACATCAAGACATCGGCTGCGCCAACCGTCGAGAGAGACGTGACGGTTCCGGCGGCGACCGCGGCGTTGTCCATCGTGTACAGGTTCGGCGAGACGACGGCGTTGGTATAGAATTCGGTGATTTCCAGCGAACGGACGGCGAGGTCGACATACTCCTTGGTGGCCGCGTCGGTTGGGGCGGTTGGGTCGGTGAGGCCGCGGAGAATGCCGCCTACGTCGGTCCACGGGGTATCGCCGATGGCGCCGGCGGCGGTGAACTTCGTGACGACGTTGAGGGTGCCGCTGCCGGTGATTGGGTACGGGATTGCGGTCCACGCGGGGTCGTCCGCGCCCATGATCAAGGCATAGCCGCTGGTGCCTTTGGTCAGCCGTTCCCACTTCGGACTCACGCCGATGCCCGCGATGAGGTCGCCGCGTACCACGGCGGCGGCCGTCGTGTCAGTGTGGGTGGCTGAGAGCAAGGCGGAGGTCTGGGATACGGGGGCTGCCCACGATGGCTCATTGGCGCCCATTGTGAGAATGTGGGTCGCTGAGCCTTTGGCCAGCCGTTCCCACTTCGGACTCACGCCGATGCCCGCGATGAGGTCGCCGCGTACTACGGCGGCGGCCGTCGTGTCGGGGTGGGTGGCGGAGAGTAGATTGTGGAGATTCGTGACCCACGATGGAGCGGTGGCGGCGCCGCCTGACGCCAGATGGTATCCGGCTGTGCCCGCTGGAAGTGCGGCGAGAGTGTGTTCGCCGTCGGCGTACAGCAGATCGCCAATCGTGTACGTGCCAAGGCCGGTTCCGCCCCATTCAGCCGCGAGGATGTTGTCAGCAAAGAGCGCCGCTGTGTCTGCCGCGTAGAGGTCCGCAAAGAGCCGGTCGAAGTTGGCATTGATGTTTTCGATCTGCTGCGCGACAATCGGCCACTGGATGTCGTAGAGTTTCGACCGAGAGCGTTTCGGCGGAGCCACGTCAGTCTCTCCCGATGACGTGGTAGGGCACTTCGCAACCGTAGAGACGAACGGCGACGTTGACCGTGTTCTGGTTGATGTTGAGGCGCGCGAAACGGCCATTCCCGAGGATTCGAGCGCGGAGGCGGCCTTCCGTGAGCGCAAACGCAATCGGGGCTCCAGCCGGAGCGTCCAGTTCGCCAACCGAGGGAGTGATGGTGAGGACGCCACCGGATTCTACCCGTGCGCGCGCGCCCATTTCGCCAAAGTGTTTGATGTCGTCGGGAACGTCGATGTGCAGATGTGCGAGGTCCACGTCGAAGTCGATGGACGTGTTCGCGCCGTCTCGGGCCAGTTCGCTATTCATCGCATAGAGAGTGCCGTTGGTGCCGCAGACGAGTGGAATCTGTTGGTCGGTGGCATCATCGACGTTGAAGGCAAACGACGGCGTGAATCCGCCGGTCTTGTGTGGTCCCATCCATGTTTTGCGGGCGAGCGAATAGGACACCCAACGGTTGATCGCCGTTCCGCCTGTCGCGGGAAGGAATAGTTCATAGGTGTCGAGGACCGGGTTGTACGCGGCGAAACTGTTTTCGAATGCTTCCCGGTTAAAGACATCGTTCGTGGTAAACCACGGGTGGACACGTTCTCGTGTGATCGGGGCGAGTCCTTCTGGTCCCCACGAATAGACGCCGTCTCGCCCGAGCCAGTAGGCGACATCCTTGATGATGACGACGCTGTCTTGCGAGACACAGCCAATCTGTTCCGCGATCTTCAGTTGATCCCAGTTGGCGGGCGACGATCCGACGAGTTTCCATGCGACGTTGGTTTTGAACAATCCGAGTTCATCGCGTCGGGCGGCAAACGCGACAAGGCCGCGCGCGTTCTGATTCAGCGGTTTGACCGGGAAGTCGTTGCCGTCGAGGAATTGGTAGAAGCTCCCGTCTTCGCTGAAATGAACTACGTCAATGTCTTCCTCGCCGCAGAGGAACAGCCGATTTTTCCAGACCGTAATCAATCGCGCGGAGTCTCCCGGCGTGGTGCCCGGAGGGTTGACCAATGTCGTGACGGCGGGCAAGAGAATGAGCGCGGCATCGGACAGGTCGTCGGCCGCGTCAGTGGCGGTGTTGTTCCCGAGGTCGAGCCACGGGTAGTACACCGAACCCGGGCCTGTGGTGGTGCGGTAGAGGCGCCGGCCTAATCCTGTGAGGCTGTCTCCGCTGAGGGGGATGGCCTGACACTTTAGGAGTTGTGACGCAAGGGTGGCGGAGGCTTCGGAGGGCGGGCCGAGTGGGGATTCGAGAATGATGTTGTCGTCTGCGTCGGCGACGTAGAAGGACACCCGGACTCGGAAACTGCCGCTGAGAGAACCGCTGCCGGTCGCGCTGAGAATGGGCGCGTAGGCTGGAGGACGAAGGGTCTGGGTGCGAACGGTGAAGTCTTCGTTGATCCAGAGTGAGCGGGTGGGTGAACCGACCATCACGGTGTTTTTCGCGAGTTGGGCGAAGCGCGACCGTTCTGCGCGCAACGTGACGCCAGAGGGAAGCGTCAGTTCGGTTGCGACTCCGCCCGGAGTGACCTTGTACAGTTTGGTTCCGCTCTGAACGAGATAGTCGGCCATGTGTTATTCCAGCGTCGTCAACACGGCGCCGTAGCCTGTCAAGCCTTCCGTGGCGGTGTGTTGCAGCGTCCATGTGCCGCCAATCGCGCCGGGGATTCGTTTGAGAATCTTGCCCGCCGCCCCGGGTTCTTCGCCGATGATGATGACGTACAGGTTGCCCTTGAACGTCATGATGCCTCCGACCTTCGCGTCGTTGAGTTCTTGTCCGACTAGCGTGTTGAGGTCGCCATCTGAGAGGTCTTCGGTCCATGTTGTGCCGTCGAGTGTCGCGATGATCGACGTGACGGACCCCGAGACTTCATCCTGTTTGAAGGCAAAGAGTTTGCTGTCGAAGACGAATGGTTTGAAAAACCCCGCGTAGCCAGCGGACACCATCGTCGCGCGCGCTGTCCACGTCCCGAGCGCGTTGCGTTCCCAGATCGCTTTCGGTGTGGCAGCCGCGGCGTACATGAACGTGACGTAGAGATTGCCGAAGGCAGCGACGAGCCCGGTCCCGAAACTGGTCGCGATTTCCTTGTCTTCGTCCCATGTCGTGTCTGAGTCTGGTCGGATACTGAGGACGGCGCATGTCGCCGATTCGAGTTGATTGGTGACTACCCAGAGACGGCCGTTCCATGCCGCCAGACGCCACGGGGCGCCGTGATTGCTTTCCGTTCCTATGGCCGATCCGGTCTTGGCGAAGCCGTTGCCAAGGCGACTCAGTTGTCCCGAACGTGGGTTGATGCGCCAGACCGTTCCTCGTACCGTGGCGGAGTCGTCGAGCGAAATGGCGTAGAACGTTCCTTGGAACTTCACAATTTGTCCGACGGTCGAGGCGTAGGTCGGCGTCGATCCGGCGGCAATTTGAATTTGTTGATTGTATGGAATCGTGCAGAACGGATAGTCGTTGACGCCGTCAAAGAGGCGGAGCGGGGGACCGCCGATAGCGCCGGGTGATGGGGGAACGGGCAGGAGTCCGGTGATGACGCGAATCAGGTAGTTGTCGGAATCTCCAAGATAGAGGGTGTCGCCGTCTGGAGACACGACGAGCGCATTGACGGTGCTGATTTCTGCGGCGAGTGGGTCGCCGCCGTCTCCGGTGGCTCCCCATGTGCCGATACCAGCGACGGTCGTGATGATGCCTGTATCCGCGTCGATGCGGCGGATATACGGAGCGAAGTCCGTGTCGGAGAAATAGACGTTTCCGTCGGTGTCGATGGTGATCGCGATGGGCACGCCAATTTTCGCGGCCGTGGCGAGTCCGCCGTCGCCGTCGTATCCTTCTACGCCCGTGCCAGCGATGGTTGAAATGTTGCCCGTTCCCGCGTCGACTTTGCGAATGCGAAATTCGCAGACGCCGACACCATCGGACCATCCCCCGATATACAGATTGTCGGAGGCATCGAGTGCTACCGCGTAGTTGTATCTGAAGATCGTGGCGGTTGTGGCGAGGCCGCCGTCTCCGAGGGTTGTTGCGGGCAGCAGATGTCCGGCGACGGTCGAGATGAGTCCGGTTCCGACCGTGACTTTGCGAATGCGGTTTGAATCGGCGATATAGAGATTGCCCGCCGAATCGAGGGCTAGCCCTTGGACATTAAACAGTTTGGCTGCGGTTGCGGCGCCGCCGTCGCCGCTCGTCCCGGGGTCTCCGGGGATGCCCGCGATGGTGTCAATGAATCCTGTTGCGATAGAGACTTTTCGAACGCACGCATTGCCGCGGTCGCCGATGTAGATGTCTCCGGCCGCGTTGATCGCGATGCCAAATGGCTGCCTGATTGGAGATGCTGTCGGAATGACGCCTTCCACGGGTGCGCCGAGGTTGCCGTAGATTCCTCCGTAGAGCGATATGAACGCGGTGGCCGCGGCGATGTTCCGGACGGCGTTGTTGACGTCATCGGAGAAATATACGTCGCCGTTCGAAGCGAGTGCGAGCGCCCCAACTTCGGCGAGCGTGGCGGCCGTGGCGAGTCCGCCGTCGCCTGTGGCGCCAGAGACTCCGATGGTGCCAGCAAAGGCGTCAATGGTTGCTGGCATTAGGCGTCCTCATAGATGGCGTAGGCGTCCGAGGGATAGATCATCCGATTGACAATGGCGACCGTGGCCGGGGGTTGAAACAGGTGGTGGTACGACGGCTTGCGGCGTTGCGCTTGGAAGGCGGCAGCCGGAATCGTCGCGACGAGCCACGTTGTTCCGTCAATCGAGTGGATCCATGTCTTTTCTACAGACGTGTCTTCAAGGGCGACCCAGAGCCGCTGAACGGTGGCCGGGTTGAGCGGGATATTCGCGCCGCCCCAGATGTGTTGCGTGAGGTCGTCGCCGATGGCTTGCAGTCCACCGCGTTTTTCAATCGCGCCTTCCGCCTCGTTGGGCAGCATGACGGCGTTCTGGGCCTTGGTGAGCGTGCCCGGTTTGCGGTGGAGGGGAGATGCGGTCACGTCGACGCCGATGTCGGCAAGATTGTAGATGTTGAGTTTCTTGCCCATCGGTCACATCATTCCCTCGAATAAGCCTTCGGCGACTTCGTCGTCTTGGGTTTGGCGTGGTGTGGCTGCGGTGAGGATATTGGCCTTTTCCGTCGCGAAGATCGAGATCCATTCCGCGTCTGGCGTCTGGCTTTCTTTTCGCTTGGCGAGCGCATAGGCGGTCGTCCACGCGACGAGCGCGGCGTCGGACTCGAAGGGAATCGGATTGTTGCCTGACGATGCGACGAGGGCAAGCGTGGGGACGTACACGAGCCGAAGCAGCATGGTGGACGAGAGGGTGGGGGCGACGTAGATGGTGGGCGCTGCGACGGGTGCGCCGGCGCCAGTCATCCAGAAGTAGATCAAGGCGCTTTGGGCCGGGTCGATGGGCGACGATGACCGGGCCGACTGAAACAGCGGGTGCATGTAGTTTCGCGATTCGAACCGGATGCCGGGGTAATTCGAGGGCACGCGCGGTTCGATGCCACGAATGGTTGCAACGTTCGCGGGTACGCCGGTCAAGGTGGTGGTGGCGGCGGCCATCGAGACGTTGCTGGCGTCGTTGGTCAGAAAGAAATCCTGATAGTTGTCGTTGAGTGCCCGCCAGAGGGCTTTGATGCCAAGGTTCATCCATGCGAGGAGTTCGGCATCGCTCCAAAATGAGGCGACGGGCTCGTTGAGGTTGTACCGTGCGATGGTGATGAGCGAGGACAGCGCGGTAGCCATTGAATCTCCCGGGGAGCGGCGGGAACACCGTGCGATGTTCCCGCCGTGCGGCGACTAGAGATTGCTTGGCACGAGTCCGGCTTCTGGCAGGATTCGTGCGTAGGCTTCTACCGACACCCATCCCGCGAGTCCCGCGGCGGAGACAGAGATGTCGATGTCTTTGCCCTGCGTCATCGGCTGCCCGTCGGCGCCGAAGTCAAACGTCTTGAGAACGACGCCGGGACTGGACGCGACGAAGGCGGCCACAACCGGCGTGCTGGCGCTATCTCTCACGGTGAGCGTTTGCGCCGCGTCAGTGGTGCAAAGGAACAGCACTCGCTGAATGAAGATCGTGTATTTTGCTCCGGGCGAAACAATCAACGGATCGCTTCCCCCGTAGGTGTTGATGAAGCGGACGGAGGTAGAGACATCCGTGTATTTCTCACGGATGAACCGCCCGCCGTCTCCCTGTGAACGCCATGCCATTGTGTGTTCCTCTGGTTGGCTGACGTTACGCGACGATGGTCTGTTCGGTGTGGCTGCCGATCATGTCGTTGGAGTCGAGCGCGGCGAAGATTTCCTGCGTGAGATCGTCGTAGTCGATCCACGAGTAGCAATTTACCGCGGCGATCCGCTGGAGTCCGTTGCCGCCTGACGTGCCCGAATTGTGCGGCACGACGCAGCGGAATAGCCGCAAGCGGAATTCAATCGCATCGCTGCTGGTGTAGATCGCCGCGTTCGTGCTGCCGTCGCCGCCGACGAGCCAACAGTTTTCCAGATGCAGCCGGTCGGCGTTGTTGACGGTCTTGAAGTAGACACGTCCGCCGATTTCGTTCTGGCCGGGTTTCCCCTGCACGTAGATCCGGATGGAATTTCCGGCGTCTCCGTGGACGGCCACGTCAATCGAGTTGTCGACTTCGCCGTCGTCTGGCGAGAACATGCAGTCCACGATGTTGAAGCCGAGTTTCTTCGTCATCCCGGTGTTGTCGAACCGAATTCCCGACTGGCTGCCGAGGTCGTGGACGATTTCCACGCCTTGCAGGAGGCCGGTGAAGCTCGATGTCTGGACGCCGGGAGCGACGTTGATGACCTTCGTTCCTGCGGAGGCCAAAATCTGTGTCACGGCGGCGCCGCCGATGCCGATGACGGAGACACCCTTCAGTGTCGGCCAGTTCACGGCCGCCGGTTCGGTGTATTCGCCGGGGTTGAGGAGAATCGTTTTGATGTCGGCGGTGACTTTCGAGAAGGCTTGCGTCAGCGTGGTGATCGGCCCGAGGGGATCGACCACGATGGCGCCGTACGATCCGTGAGCGATGGGGAAGACGCCGTCGTCGGTGCGCTGGTAGAGGATGCCGTCGACGCTGGAGAATCCGTCTGCGTACTTGAACGACGGAACGTACCCGGTGGAGACGACGCGAGCGATAGATTGAGTGGGCATGATTGTCTCTCCTCCTGCTCCCTCGCGCGAAACCGACGGTCGCGGAGGGCCACAGGATAGATCGACAATGAGGGTGCCGTCACACCCAGTTGATTACGCGGCGCCGACGATGGCGAAGCCCACGGGGGCGTCCACGCGGGCGCTGCGGGTGGTGCCGTCGTTGGCCGTGTGATTGCAGAACGTCGCTCCCGCGGAGAAGATGTGTCCGTCCGGGAAAATCAGGGCACACGTCCGACCGCCGCCGCCGGTGCCGACGAAGTTGACGACGATGTCGCCGTGGGCTTCCGTGGCGGAAATGTGATTGCTGATTTTCGACCAGACATCGACGGTCGAGGCGGCCGGCTTCTCCAGCACGAGCGCGTACAGCTTGCACGGCACGTTGGCGAGGACCACGTCGGCGGCGCCCGTGATGTCGGCGCCGTAGATGGGCAGGAACTGCATGTCAAGCTGTCCGGCCTGTTCCATGTGCTTCCACAGCGCACGGAGATTTTCGACGATCCCCGGCTTGTGGGCGTCCATCCGGCAACGCTGCTTGACGAGATTGAGACGTTCGAGAGTGAGTGCCATTGGTCTGCTCCTTGTCAGCGGACTCGCGAGGCGAGCGGACTGACGGTGTTAGAGGCTACCGCGAACCGCCACACGGCGGCCCGACTTCCATGCGATGTCACTATACGCTTGATGCGAGAGCGCCGCAAGGTCCCCCGCAATCGCCTGATTCTGGCGGGCGGCTTCGGCGTCTTCGTTGGCTTCGAGGGCGTCCACGAAGGCGTCTCCTCCGCCATACCGCTGAATGTCTCGATGGGCCAGATCCCGGAGGATTTCTGGTCCCCAATGCGTGAGGCCAGATGGCAGAATCGAGGTCACTGGAACAAGGCCGTGCTGCGCCATGACCTTCGAGTCTGGGCGCGCGTGCAGGGGTGTTCCGTCGTCCGCCGTGGTGCTGGACAGCGATTTGACCGACCGCCAGATGTCCGGCGCGTGTTTCACTTTTCGGCCGAGGCGGTACACCGCTTCTTGCTGCGACGGGAAGATGACGAGGTCCGGGTCGAACCGCGTGAGGTCGGCCAGAAACCACGCGGGGGGCGCAGCGAGGCCAAACGGATTGGGGACGTAGGCGAGAAAGTTCACCGGGTATCAATCCCCACGGGGTTGTCGTCGTTGAGGGCGACGTGGACGCGCGTGGTCTTCTTCGAGCCGACGTTCATCTTGATGGCTTTGGCTCCGGGTCCGGCGACGAGGCTCCGGTCGAAGCGTTCTTCCGCGTCACTCTGTTCGATGGGCGAAATGTCGTCGTTCCATTCGACGACGCCAAGAAGAAACGTCGGACTCCGAGGGTCCGCCGGGTCTTCACTGCCCATGAGCGGATTCTGCGACTTGATCTTCTCGGCGGCGTTGGCGAGCATCGGTGTTCGACCGTGCGGCGGAATGACGGACACGCGGCCGTCAAAGGTGCCTTCGACCGGAACACTCGTGCGGTTGACGATGGTGACAATGTCCATGAACCTCTGTCCTTTGGAAAAGGACGGGGGAACCGGGGCGAATCGGCTCCCCGCGTCCAGTGTCCGTTCGAACGATATGAGTCATCGACGAACGAACGTCTTGCCGCGACTATCAGAAGTCGCGGACCACGATGAGCGTCTGTCCGGTGATGCCGTCCAGCCGTGCGGCCTTCCCGGGGTACCGCGCGTGGCGCTGCTTCCGCATGCGATACCACGCTTCGAACGAATCCCGCGCTGCCGTGCCCGTTCCGCAGCGAACGAGAATGTGTCCGTCCTCGTCAACCCACTTGCCTTTCTCGGAGCCGTACTCGACCATGCCCGTGCCCTTGGTGTCGAGCAGGAACATCGTGCCGAGCGGGTGGGTGCGAATGGCCTTGATGGGGATTTCGCCCATCGAGAGGTCGCCTTGCTTCATGGCGGCCGTGCCCCCGTCGGGCTTCATCAAGCTGGCGCCCGAGTAGCGGCGATCCGCTTCGGACATCTTGATGTAGAGACGACGAACGCTGTGGTGCGCGGTCATCAAGCTGATTTCCGCGCCGAGTTTCTGGTCCAGCACGTCCGCAATCTGCTGGAACAGGTCGAGTGAGAGCGCGCCGGTTGACGCCTTCACGTAGGACTGGTACTGCTGCCAGAGGCTCCGGTCCACGTTGAAGTAGTTGTTCCGGTACGTCCCGTCATCGAACAGGGCCATCAAGCCCCAGAACCCGTGTTCGTAGCTGGTATCGAGGATGTCATCAACCGCGCTGTTCGCCGCCTGAACGATGTAATCGTTGTCGGTCGACGAGAACGTCGAGTCGATGGTGATGCTCGTGCCGTCGGCGGCACAGGCCGTGACCTTGCGAATCGAGGAACTTCGCAAGGCGCCGGTCGCCGGGTTGACGAACCCGATATACATCCCGACGTTGAAGAACCGATTGCCGAAGTCGTTGCCCGTGATGCCGCCCGGCGCATCGACGGTCTGGGTGACGGAATTGGCGGCGCCGTCGACGAGGGCCAGCACACCGCGGCCGTCGCTGGCCAGCGAGTACTCGTCCTTGCGCGCGATGTCGTCGATGAGGCGGGTCATCTCGTCCTTCTTGGTCGAGACGAACGCGCCTTCCGACTTCATCGAGTCGGCGATACTTTCGGAGGTCATCCGAACGCGCGCCATGAGCTTCTTCTGCCCGACGTGAACCTTGATGTGGCCCTGCACGCCGGCGTCCGCGAACGCTCCATCCTCACCGACGAACATCGGTGACGTGTTGCGGGTGACGTGTGCGTCGTAGACCACTTCCTGACCGGCGTACTCCACCGGGGTCCACTTGAACAAGCCCTTCAGGGGGTTCTTGTTGTTGACCTGTTCGGCGACATAGTCCTCGAACACGGTCTTGAGGGCGCCTTGAATCAACTGGGTGTCGGCGCCACCGGGGTTTGCCATGAGACTGCTCCTGCTATGGAGTCATCGAGCGACGGTCGTTGTTCACCAAGTCCCATGCCTGTTTGAACACGGCGTCCTCGTCCTCCGCTGGATCGTGCTTCGGGACCGCCGATGAGGGCGGCGAACTGGTGCGTCCGGCGACGGGCAGCCGGCGAGTCGTATCGAGACGTTTCGCGGCGGCGGCTTGGGCGCGCATTGGCCCAAACACGTCCTTCTCGAATGCCTGAACGAACTCGCCAATCAAGGTCGGGTCCCGCGCTTCGTATCGAGCGGTGAGGCGCGGGTCGACGGCAATCGTCTCGAAAAACGATTGGGCGACGAACCGTCCGAGCCGACTGTTCGGCTCGATGGTTTGGCCAAGCGTTTTTCCAAGGGCCACGGTTGCGGAGGCGAGCGTGGCGTCGGCCACGTTGCCCCAGTACACTTCCGTATCCTTTTGGAGCCGGGGGATCGCCTCCCCTGCCGAGAGGAGTGCCGGGATTTTGTCCTGAATGTCGAGATACTGCTTCCACTCAGGAAATACCTCAAGAAACTGCTGCCTGATGCGTTCCCGCGCAACCGCTTTCGTGTCCGCCGGATCGATTCCGGGCGGTGCGGGCGGGGTGGGTTTCGGACTCAGATGTTCCAAGATCTGAATCAGCTTCGCTTCCCTCTCTTGACTGGTCCGAAGCGCTTGGTTGACTTCATCAAAACGGTAACGTGGAATCCCCTCTGGAGGTCCGCTTGGAGGCGGAGCGACCGGAGGAGCGAGCGATTGATCGTCGTCTCCGTCATCGGGGATCTGACGATCATCGGAGCCGGCCGAATCGGGCTGTGTGATGGTGCCCGTTTCGAAATCGACGCCGAATTCCGGAAAGTCGGTACTCATGCGCGGTGTCCTTTGGTTTGGCAGCGCGGGGTCGGTTCCCCGTTCAACCCTTGTTTTGCTGTCACGCGGTTAGTTCCGCTGGCGCGTGGTGTCCGCTTGCCGATGGACCGCATCGGCACGGTTCGAGGGTGTCAGTTAGGCTCGCGCGACACCTTCGGTCCCTTGCGCGACTTCTCGTCCCGCATCTGCGGGACTGCCTGATTCTCGATTCGAATTCGACAATGCCTGTCCGACTCCCGGGGCTCCGGGCGGCGGTGTCGGGCTTCCGGGCGGGCCCGGGGGCGCGGCCAGCATCGGGGGCATTTGGAAGAACTTGGGCTGGCCGGCCAGCGTTGCCATCTGTGCGGCTTCGTGGTCAGCCATGTGTTTCGTGTATTGCTGTTCCACGTCCGGCCGTTTCGCAAACATCTGGCGTGCGGCGTCCGACAAAGCCCATTTCCGATGTTCGGACATATGAATCACGTCGCTGTGCCACGGTTTTCGCAGCATGGGTGACGGGGCCATCGGCTGCGTCGCGCCGGGAAGCGGGAGCCCCATCGGTCCCATCAGCGGGGCGCCGGTCATGGGGTCGGTGGGGGGTGGTCCGGGCACCATCTGCGACAGCGGCGAGAGAATCCACCGTTCGAAGGCGTCCTGTTCTTGGAGCGCCGATTTCACGTCGGCGTCGAGCGACGGGAGCAATTCCTGCTGGCCGAAGATACGCAGAATCGAGTACGTCTGGTCGGGGTCTTGTGGATTCAGTACCGCAAGTTGCTGGAGTTGTTGGACGGCGGCGCGTTTGCCAAGATTCGTCTTGGGCGCTTGTGATCCATCTTCGATCACAATCTGGATGCTGCCCATGAGATCGGCTTTCTTGAACTGCGTGCCTTGCCATGTGCCGTTCGGTCCGATGACGGCAAAGAACCGCTCGTCGGGACCAAAGGCGCGTTCGAGTTCGAGCGCAATCTGATACCAGAGGCGATACCCCTCGCCGCGTTCGCTGAGGACCATTCCAAACCGGCTCTGCGAGCGTTCGACCAGTAGTTGCATCGCGGAGAAGGCTTCCACGCCGGCGGGTTTCGCGCCTTTCAGCACGTCCGGCGTGCCGGCGAGCATTTCGATGTCGGAGAGGTACTGCTGGCGGAGGTTGTTGAGACTGGCGGGTACGTTGGACCCTTCGATCCGTTCCGGCTTGGCGGCTCCGCCAGCAATCAGGGGGTTGTACCGCACGACGAGGCCCGGTTCGCCCGTGAACTTCTTGACTTCGGCGCCTTTCGGTTCGAGCCAGACGGGGTTGCTCGTGCGCTGCACGATGAGTTGAACGAGCGAGTCGTGCTGATTGAGTTGGTCGTTCTTCTGGATGATCGAATCGAGCGGGGAGCGTCCCCACACGCGCCCGCCGATCCGTTCGTATGGTTCGTGAATCCACGGCCAGATCGCGTCACCCTGCGGGGTCATGTAGGGCAGCGGCCCGGGGAGGCTTTGGCCTTCGTCTTCCACGAGTTCGGGTTGCGTGTCCCCCATGACGCGCATCATCAAGCCCTTGGGGTACGTGCGATTCGGCTTCTGCCAGAGTTCGTATTCGACGATGCCCTCGCCTTGTTCGAGGCCCGATCCCGCCATGAGCGCCAGCGGATTCGCGGAGAGGTCCGATTGGACCGCGAGTGACCGGAGGAGTTGTATCGACCGTTCGTTCGAGGACTTGTCGAACCGGAGTTTCAATGCGAGTTCGGGATAGGCTTTTTCGACCCATGCCTTCGTGCGCCAGCGGAGGCGAATGACGTAGGGGACTTCGTGGAAATCCGAATAGCCCGGAGAGAAGGCAATCTCCCACGGGGAACATACGTCGGTTTTGCCTTTGCCGCTGGAGATGGTCGAGGCGTCGGCGGTGCGGGCCATCGGCATGTCGCACGTTTCGCACGTGCCCGAGGTTTCTACGTCTGCGCTGGCATTGTTCGTGCCGCAGATGCCGCACGTCTGGAAGGTTTGCAACGTGGAGGCGTCTTCGGCGAACTTGTCCCACCACGGATGGAGAAACACGTTGCCAACCGCAATCAGCCAGAAGTCGGCGCAGCGTTGGATCCGCGACATTTCGTGTTCGGCGCGAATGGCGGGCTCCATCTTGTCGGCGACTTCGGACGTGCTGATGTCTTTCGGCCGGCTGCCTGTTGGTCGCGCTTTTGCGATGAGGTCGACGGCTTCAAAGAGGGAGAGGATGGTCTGGTGGACTTCGGCGATCTTGTTGGTGACAGGCCGCGGAATCCATTTCGCGAGGCGCTTGTCCATCCACTGACCGCGCGACGTGTCGTAGTAGATCCAATGGCGCCCGAGGAAGTACAGCAGATTTCTCCACCACGACCGTTCGTGTACCCAGCGGTTGTCAAGGGCTTCTTTCTTGCACTCCTCGAAGAACTTGAGGAGGGCTTTTTCGTCCTCGTAGGGGTCTTTCTGTGTTTTGTCGATTTTGCCGGTGCGGAGGAGTTCGAGGAGTTTGCCCGTGATGCGGGTATTGGTGGCAAGGTCGCCGACGGCCGGGGGTGCCATCGGAGGGGGTTGAAACGCCGTGCCGAGGTCCATGAGCGGACTCCTACCGTGTGTAGACCACGGCGCCTGTTACGGGGTCGTGTTGCACGCCGAAGGTGCGTGCCGCCTCGTCGCCCATGTCGTCGAAACTGCCCGTCTGCATCGCGGTGAGGGCCATCCCCGGCGCTTCTCCCTCTGGTCGCGATTCGGCGGTCAACGGTTCGCCCATCCATGCTCGCGGGGGTGGCGGCGAGTCTTCGCGCGCGATCTGCGGCGCCATGAGACTGACGCCGAGGACGCGGGCGAGGAGCGTGGACCGTTCGATTTCCAAGCGGTTGACGTGGTTGGCCAACCAGTCGAAATTCTGCTGCTGGACGGCTGATTTCTGGCGGATTTCAGCCGTGAGGCTTTCGGCGATATGCACGCGCGTCAGCAGGTGTTCGAAGGTCGTTCGGTTGATCCACATTCGCCCTACCTCCAGAAATCACCGAGCGGGTTGTCGCCGTCTGGCACTTCCGCGAGGAAGTCTACACCAAACGACTCCTGTTCGGAAACGTCGCCGTCACAGCGGCGCATCCGTTCGACGCTCCAGCGGACGGATTCTGGCATGGCGGAGAGGTCGCGGAGCGACGATGACGGCACGTCGCCGTCAATCTCCTGCGGCTGGAACGGCCAGAGCATAATCGCGTACCGAAGGGCATCGCAGAGGTCGTCTTGAATCTTGACGACTCGTTCTCGGCGCATTTGCCCGTCCGAACCGACGTTTTCGTCCCATCGGTAGCCGCGCAGTTGTTCGATGAGTTTTGGACAGGTATCTTCTGGGAGCCAGAGCCGTCGCGCCCGGAGCCACGAGCCGACTCGGGTGATGCCGCCGACCACGTCGTAGGGGGCCGGCGCCGCCATGATGCCGTGTTGCTGGAGTTCGATGATGGTCTGGAGTTGTGTTTTGTCGCACGCCCACTGTTCGGGGTGGAGGTTCCCGATGAGTTTGTGCAATTCGAAGACGTGGTCGGCGACCGGCTTGTGGCGCGCGACGTATTCGCCGATGCAGACGAGGCCCGCTTCCGTCTCCAGCAGCAGCACGCCGGCGAAGGGGTGATCGGCGCCCGGGTCGAGCCCCACGATGCAGCGCAGATGTGTCGGGATGTCGGGCCATGTGGGAAGGACGCGCCGAATCTCTCCGCGTGGAATGACGCTGGCGTCGATGAGGTTGCCGAACACGGCGCCCGCAAACGAGACGAAGTCCGCCTCGAATTCCTGCTGGTAGAACAGCGGGTCGAGTTGCTTTTTCGCCGCGATCACTTCGCTCGCGTCGATGGCGGGATTATCGAGCGTCTTGTACTTGCACGCCCAGAAGCCGGGGTCCATCTCGTATGCCGGCAGATAGAACCGCTTGTACGTCCAGTCAAAGCCATTGGGTGAGGTCGTCACCCATGCGGTGCCGCGCTTGTCGATGAGGGCTGGAAGCAGCGTGTTCCACGCTTTCTCGGCAATCTTCCGCGCTTCGTCGAGCCATGCCCAATCCAGCCCGGGTCCGCGCGCCCGTTCGGGATCGTCGAGCGAGCGGAAGGACATTCGCGCGTGGTTGTGACAGGTCAACGTCAGATGTTGGAGGCTCCAATCCTTGATCCACGCATTCGGAATCGTCGCGAACACGGCGGGGACCACGTAATCGTAGAGTTCGGGGTAGCTTGGCGCGCACGCCCATCCAAGGCTATTGGGAATCGTCAGTTCTTCGGCGACACCGACGGCGCCGATGCGCGTTTTCCCGCCCCGCCGTCCCGCGAAGACGCCGAGCCGATTGAAGGCGCGGCGGCCGTCGCTGAGGCGTGCGCGTTTCGCTTCGAGAAAGGCTTGCTGATAGGGGTTGTAGAGGAGATCGACGGACCCCGTCGCGTTCGCGGAGACGATGGCGCCCTTAGCCATGCTGGATTATCGGTGACTGTGCGCGTGGAGCGCGCGCATGGAGGGACGCGCGGATCCGACGTGTTCGGGTAAGTCGCGCCCCTTGGCGGCGCGTGCTTTTCCCCGCGCCTCGGCCAGTGAGAGCTTGCCTTCTCCGGCCAGCGCAAAGAGTTTCCGGCGCTGTGCGTCGGAGACGACGGCTTTATACGGTGGCATTGGGTGTCTCCATCACGGGCGCGGCGAGCAGCGCGCGCGGCGCGCCCACGACGGACCCAAGCGCAATCGTGGGGCGGCTCGCCACGTCGATGCCCGGGGGCAAACTGAATTGGACGTTGAGCGTGGTTTGCATGAGCGGGGGCGGCGCGGCGTCGGCGCGTGGCGGCTGGAGCCCGCCCGCGCGTCCGGCGAGCGTGCGGAAGACGGCTTCTGGGACCCCCGCGTTGACCATCCCGGCGAGGCGTTCGACGGCCAGCGGGAAAATTTCGCTGTCGATGCGCGCAACGGCGGCGTCGAACGCATACGAGACGGCCTTCAGTTTCTTTCGGGCGCGGGCCACGTCGACGCGCAAGCCGTTCGCGCTGCCGATGCCGAGCGCGTTGGCCATCTGTCGATACGTGAGGCCGGAGTCGCGCATCGCGACGATGAGGCGTTCGCGCGGTGTCGGTCCGTCGGTGGTGCTGGCGAGCCCGGGCAGGATGACCGCATCGGTGGGGTCCGCGCCGCGGGCCTTGTATGGGCCGTCGAACTGTTCGAGGGGCGCGCGGTCTTTGCTCATGGGGTGGGGACGACCAGTGGCGTCGTCGGCTGTTTCTGAATCAGCCATGTGAACGGGTGGGTGGCGCGCTTGGTGCCGGTACTCCAGACCGAGATAAAGAAGGCGTTGCGCCGCTCGGTCAGATTGGCGCCCTGCACCACGTTGTCGGCGGGCTGCATGAGCCAGCGAATGTTGTACGTGTGCGTTTTGCCGTCGATGATGATGGTTTGCAGCGTGTCGTAGCAGGAGACGTTGTTCGCGTCTAACACGTCTTGCGCGTTGCGCGTGTTGATGATGTTGCCGGTCGTGGGGTCGTAGACCGTCAACGTCAACGATTCCAGTCCCGTCACGGGAATCGCGTCCCCTTCCTCGTCTCGGAGGGTGCCGATGTAGACGGCGGAATCGCCGTCGTTGAGCGTGGCAAGGTCGGCCATCGCCAGACTCCTACGCCGCCGCCGCGGTGAGCGTGGCGGTCACGTCAAGCGTGTCGTTGTCGACCATCGTGCGCGTGCCTTCCGAGAAGTCGGCCGCGCCGTACAGCGTCCCGGTGGCGCCGGCTTTGGTCGCGATGTCGGTCAGAAAGAGCCCGAGAATCGTCATGTTGCCCGAGGCGGTGAACCGCGCTTTGGCTCCCGTGTTACTGACCGACCCCGCGCTGATCGCGCCCGGGGTCCATGCGGGTCGGGCGGCGTCGTCGTAGGCGGTCAGTTCCGTCCACGTCACATGGCTGGCCATCGTGTCGGCCGGGTCGGGGGTGCCGGTGGATTTCAGCCCGACGTACCAGAGTGGCGCGGCCAGTCCGGTTTTGAACGTGGCGTCGAGGAGTTTGTTGAGGCCGGCCGTGACCACGATGTTGTGTGCGGTGGCGACCCACTTGATGCGGCCGGTCGCGTCTCGGCAGACGGCTTCGTACACGGTACGCATCTTGACTTGAATCGGCTGCGCCATGACCCCCTCCTCCTACGGTTCTTCCATCGTCGTGTCTATCATACGCGCATCCACCATCGTTTCATTCCGCATGGTGGCGGACTGGACGTGTTCGGCCCGCATCGTGGCGTGTGACACCGTCTCGTTGACGAGGGTGGCGGAGGCCAGATGGTCGGCGCGTCCGGTGGCGGCGTGGAGTTGTTCGGCGTGCCAATGCAGCAGCAGCGCGAGAATGACGAAGTGTGCGGACCCCTCGACCGCGGCGCCGACGGCAAACGTGCCGGTCCCGGGCATTCCGTGAATGGCGTCTTCGAGCAGGTCGTGCGCGGTCGCGAAGGTGGTGGCGCCACCAAGCGCCAGACTGGAGGCGCGCGTGAGCGCAGCGGTGGTGGCGAGCGTGCCGGTGCCGCCGAAGGCGATGAACGATGTGCGGTCGAGCGCCGCGGTCGTCGGCAACGTGGCCGAGACGCCATACGCGGCGGTGGTGAGGGGGGTGAGCGAACTGAGAATCGCCAGTGTCGCCTCGCCCTGTAGTTGGTTGTTGCCGGTCGCGCCGACGGCGGCGACGAGGGCGAGCGTGGACTGTCCGAGCCATGCGATGAACGAGACGCGGCCAAGCGCGGCGGTGGCCGCCAGTGTCGCTGAGACGCTGCATGCGGCGAGGCTGGCGGCGGCGACGGTGCCTGTGGCGGGGAGCGTGGCGCTGCCGAGGTAGTTGATGGGTTCGGGTGGGTCAAGAGGAAAGGGCGGGTCGGGGTCGTGGGCGAACAGGGTCGGTGCCCATGTGTACTTGTCGAACTGGACGTAGGTGGCGAGCCAGCCTACTTCGGAGAGATAGCCGGAGGCGGACTGCGTCAGTCCCCAATGTTTTGCCAGCATCATCGGTCGTTACCGCTGATACGTCGCGAAGGCGCGCGCGTTTCGTTCTTGCAGGACTTGCAAGTTCACCAGCGGTTGATGCAAGGCGCGTGCGTTCCAATCGCACCACACGTCGATGCCGGCGTCGGTGAGCAGTTGGCAGTACACCAAGTCTTCCGAGCGAGACGCGACCCCGCTCTCGTCAATCGTCAACCAGAAGGGCGGGAATCCGGCGAGGATGTCGCGGCGAATGGCGACGGCGCCGAAGCCAATCGCGTCGACCACGGCGGGGCCGGTCCCGATCTTCTCGAACATGCCGGGGTCCGGCATCCAGCCGTCGGCGGTCGGGTGTCGATGGTAGACGTTGAAAAAGGGCACGTTCGCGTCGGCGTGTTGAATCATCACGGGCGCGCCGACGAGCGGATACGTCGGGTCAATCATCGTGAGGAGCGAGCGGTCGGGGATCACGTCGTCATCGACCATGAGCAAGAACTGCGTGGCGGGGCTGGCGAGTGCGATCAGGCGGAGGCGGTTGCGCGCGTCCACCGCGGTCAGATGGCCGCGCATGTACCGTGGCAGGGGAATCCCCTCGTTGGTGTGGAGATCCTGCCATGCGTTGACGATGTCGGCGTGGATGCTGCCGCGCGTGGGGACGCCAATCAGGAGCGTGGACAGGTCGATCATCCTGACACCAGTACCAGTTGTCCCGTGTAGGTCGAGGTCGATCCGACCCCCTTCATTTCGATCATCGCCAAGCACGCGCCGTCGAGAATCTGCACGAGGTTGAACATCGAATTGATGCCGTCAAAGGGCATCATGATGTTCGCGACCGGGCAGGGCAGGAAGATCAAGGGATGGCCCATCACCACGGCGGACGTGCCGGTCGAGACGGCGGAGAAGGCGATATTGGTGACGGTGCGGAGGCCGAGGTCGCCCGTGTTGAGGGGGTAGTACCAGAGCGGAAACGGAATGCGTGTGACCACGGAACTGGTGGTGACGACGGTGGCCGCGCCCGCTTCGGCCGCGTTCGGCACGGTATCCGTGTACGTGATGGTCGCGTTGTGCGCGGTGGTGCCGAGTTGGCCCGTGATTTCGAGGAAACAGAAATTCTTGGGACTCGTCGTCGTCGCGTGGCGCGTGGGGACTCCGCTCACGGCTTGGTTGCCGGTCGTCGTGTGGAGGACGCTCCCCGCGTGAAAAATGCGGTCGTAGATGAGCAGGGTGTTCGGCGCAGACGAGGCTTGCATCCAGCCGCTCACCACATGCAGCGTGTCCCCGCCGGCCGCGTTCGTCACGCTCATCGCGCCCGCGGTCGCGTTGGTGGGAGCCTCGCCGCCCGGAATCGCCGTGACCGCGCCGCCCGCCAGCGGCGAATTCCCGACATTCCAGAGCGAGGCGGAAAAGGCGGTGTTGTTGAACGCGCCGAGTTTCGAGATGAGGACATCTTGGCGTTTCGCGCCCGTCGTCGCTTCACTGATGAGGTCCGAGAGCGACGAGAATCCCATGTTGGGTTGGGAGAGGGCCCGCCGCGCCGCGCGCCGGATCGCCCGCGTGAGCGCGTCCCACTGGTAGTCCCGATACGAGGCGAACTCGCCCGCGCGTAACGTGCCGCGGAAGTCGCCGTCGGGCATCGCATACAGGAGCCCCGTGGTCCCCGGCATCCCGACGGGAATCGGGCCGCCATACCAGCCCCGCATGTTGCGGCTGATCACGTCCGCTTCCGTGCCGAGCCAGCGTTCCAATCGACCAGCGTGGACAGCGCGCATCGTCAGTCCTTGTGCCTAGGGTGTGTGCTTCTTGGGCGGGGGCGGCGGGGGCGGGGATTTTTTCGTTTCGGCGGCTTTCGCGTCCGCAATCGCTTTCGCGACACGCGCGGCGTCCGCGGCGGCTTTCGCGTCCGGGGTCGGCGCGGGCTTCGTGGGTGGCGCGGGCTTCGCGGGTGAGGCGGTGCCCGTGTCACTGATGGTCGTCGTGCCTTTTTCTTCCGAGAGAATCTTGCGGAGGACGTGGAGCTTGGCGTTGCTGTCGTACACGTGTTGTTGGTCCGCGGGCTTGTTGGCGTCGGCCGGCAACACGTCGCCGTGCCTGCGCGTGGTCGTCGGGGCCGCGCGCTCGTCGATGGTGACGGTCGTCACCGGCTCCGTGGGTTTCGGCTGCGCCGCGATTCTCTTGGCCAGTTCGCCGAGGGACTGGCGGGCCGGCGGTACGTCTTGGCGCATCGCGTCTCCTACGGCGTTTTC
>Ga0315278_10000483_pt1 | contig 35048 bp, 39 predicted proteins | sample YL17G06_0_MG_FD_203880 | JGI IMG/M metagenome (GOLD analysis project Ga0315278, IMG submission 203880) | Sediment microbial communities from Yellowstone Lake, YNP, Wyoming, USA - YL17G06_0 | ecosystem: Environmental > Aquatic > Freshwater > Lake > Sediment | place: USA: Wyoming | collected... | reverse complement strand
CGTGAGAGAGAAACAGCATGGCAAATAACCCCCTACACTCGTGGACAATTGACTAAACCCGGCAGGCAACCTCATGAACACCGAGAAAATCAAAGTACGAATGGAAAACGGCCAGATCCTGGAGGTCGTGGTCCTCAGCAAACGCGCCAGCGGCATCCAGGTCGTGATCGGTGAAGGCATCCACAGCGTCAAGTGCGAGCTGACCCCGACCCGGAACGGTCTCGCCTACGCGGGAAGCATCATGGGCCGGGAGATCATCTACGAGCGCAGCCGCGAGAAGGTTGAGACGGACATCGACATTCATAACCCGACCCTGCGCAAGTCCAGGCCGCGCTGAACACGCCAGGGCGCGTCGTCAGCGGCGATGGATAAGCCACCTGGCCCCGCGCACGACCACGACGGGGACGGCGACTGGTCCGCCGAGTTTCAGAAGCGGCGCCGGCGCGCCTGGCGAAAAGCCCGCTGGGCCGTGTTGGTCCTGCTCGTCTCATTCGCGGCGACGTGGTGGGACATGCGGTTCTTCATCCCCGGGTTCATCGCATCCATCGCCGCGATCCTCTGGATCGTCTTCGTCTGGACCCGGCACTACGTCTGCCCGGCGTGCGGCAAGACGCCGATGACCAACGGCCCGGCCTTCGGAACGGAAGGCATCTTCTACGACAAGAGCGTGGACCTCGACCCCGAGTTCTGCGCAAACTGCGGCGTGCGCCTCAAGCCCACGCCGGAAATCACGCGGCTCTTCTCCTAAGGGCGCCTGACAGAATGACCGGCAGGTGCCTGACTCGGAGGAGCATGAGGGAAGGTATCCCCTCATATCGTTAGACGCTCTAAGCCGCCCGCAGCGCGTCCACGATCTTCAGCCGCGCCGCGCGCACCGCAGGCAGGAACCCGCCCGCCAGCCCCATCGCCAGCGCGAAGACGAGCGACTTCACGACGATTTCCGGCGTGAGCGTGAAGCGGAACGCGAGCTCCGAGAACGACTGCCAGTTCATCGTCGAAATCTGCACGAGCTGCATCCCGGAAGCGAGCGCGAGGCCGACGATCCAGCCGATCAGCCCGAGGAAGAGCGCCTCGGCGAGGAACGCGAGAAGGATCGAGCCGCGCCGGAACCCGAGCGCGCGCAGCGCCCCGATCTCGGCAGTGCGGTTCGCCACCGCCGAATACATGGTGATCATCGCGCCGATCATCGCGCCGACAGAGAAAATCACCGAGAGCGTCAGCCCGAGGTAGCTGATGAAATTCGACATGACCAGCGACTGCTCCTCGTAGAACGTGCGCTCGCGCTTCACGTCGAGGGTGAGCCGCGGATCGGACTCCAGGCGGCGCTTCAGCTCGTCGAAGTGCGATGGGTCGGCAAGGCGCGCGGCCACCGACGAGAACGCCTGCCGCCGGAACGCCTGGATCATCTGCTCGCCGTCGCCCCAGATCTCGGAATCGAACGCCGAACCGCCCCCGTCGAACACGCCGACCACCGTCCAGTCGCGCCCGCCGAAGCGCAGCGACTCGCCGATCCCCGTGCCGTTGAAGCGCTCGGCGATGCTCCGGCCCACGACAATCTCGGCCGTGCCCGGCCGGAACATCCGCCCGGAGATCACGCGGACCTGCGGCCGCAGCGCGAGGCCCTCCGCGCCCACCCCGCGCACGGTCACGTTGGTCGGCACGCCGGTGTCGCGCTTCGGCTGCGCGATCAGGACCACCACCTCCTTCGACACCATCCGCACCCCGCCGGGGCCGATGGCGATCTCGGGCTGGCTCTCCACGATCGCCGCCTGCGTACGGTCCACGCCACTCTGGATCTCGGTGCCCGAGGAGCGGCGCGTGACGAGGATGTTGTCCGGCTGGCCGGTGGCGACGAGCGTCTGCTTGAGCCCGGCGTCGAGCATCATGACGGCGGCGAACACGAAGACGACGAGCGCCATCCCGCCCGCCGTGAGCACGGTGGTGAGCTTGCGGGCCCACAGGTTGCGCAAGCTGTACGCGACGGGGATCGGCATCGTCCTGGCGCGGCGCTCTCACCCGATCGCGCGCAGCCCCTCCACGATCTTCACCGTCGCCGCCCGCCGCCCGGGCACGATCGCCGCGACGACGCCGACGCCGAGCGCGCAGGCGATCTGCAGCGCCACCGTGTGTCCGCTGACCTCGAACACCGGAAAGAGCGTCCCCACCTGCACTGCGAACCAGTCCCCGACCGGGAAAGTCAGCCCGATGCCGATGGCCGCGCCGATCGCGGCGATTGCGACCGACTCGCCGAGGATGAGCGCCGCGACGTAGGCAGGCGAGAACCCGAGCGCCTTGAGCGTCGCGTACTCCGGGAGCCGCTCGCGTGCGGTCATCGCCATGGTGTTCGCCATCACCGCGAGGATGATCACGATCACCACGTAGGACACCAGCCGGATCGCGACCACGAGCGCCTCGGTCTGCTTGACGAAGCCGATCTGAAACGCGCGCTCGGTCTCGGTCAGGGTCTCGGCGAGCGAGTTCTTGAACAGCGCGTCGATCGCGTGGCTTACCTCGGCCGCACGGTCGGTGTCCACGACGTCGACGAGATAGATGCCGACCTGGTCGGCGCGGTTGCGACTGCGCTTCTTCACCGACTCGTTGAGATATTCCCAGTGGAAGAACATCTGCGAGGTGTCGGTCTTCGCCTCGGCGCCGTCGTAGATGGCGCGCACCGTGAACTCCCAGGTGCCGGGGAAGATCGTCCCGCGCAGCGGCATCACGTCACCGACCTTCAGGTTGTGCGTGTCGGCGAGCTTGCGGCCGATCACGGCGCCCTTGCGGTCGCGCAGGAAGACCGCGAACTCGTCCGGCGGGACGCGGTAGTCGCGGTACATGTCGAAGTAGCTGCGCGGCTCGACCGCGAACTGCGGGAAGAAGTTCTTGGGATCCTGGTAGACGCCGGCGAACCAGTTCGCGTAGGACACCGCACGCACGCCGTCGACCGTGCGTATCTTGTCGCGGTAGCTGATCGGCAGCGTGAACACCAGCGAGATCGCGTTGCGCGTCACGAGCCGGCTAGGCGCGGCGCTGTCCGCGCCCGCGTACCACGCGCCGACGACCGTCTGCAGCAGCCCGAACGACAGGATCGCCACCACCAGCCCGAGCACCGTGAGCGCGGTGCGCAGCTTGTGGCGCAGCGCGTTGCGGAGGATGAGCTTCAGGAACTGCACGCCGGCCTACCTGACCGACCGCTCGTGCATCGCATCCGCCGTAGAGAGCTCGCCTTTGTCAAGATACATGATTGCGTGCGCCCGGTCGGCGGCGCGGCGGTCGTGAGTGACCATCACGATGGTCTTGCCGAGATCGGTGCTCAGCTGGTCCATGAGCTTCAGCACTTCCTCCGCCGAGTGGCGATCGAGGTCGCCCGTCGGCTCATCGGCGACGATTAGGCGCGGGTCGGTGATGATCGCGCGCGCGATTGCGACCCGCTGCTGCTGGCCGCCGGAAAGCTCCGACGGGTAGTGCTCCATGCGATCGGAGAGGGCCACCAGCGCGAGCGCCGCCTCCACGTGCTCGTGCCGCTCGCGGCGCGAGAGGCGCGTCAGCGTGAGCGGCAGCTCCACGTTCTCGAACGCCGTGAGCACCGGCATGAGGTTGTAGAACTGGAAGATGAAGCCGACCGTGCCGGCGCGCCAGTCGGCGAGCTCGCGCTCGGTCAGCTTGGTGATGTCCACGCCGTCGAAGTAGAGCTCGCCCGAGTCCGGCTTGTCGATGCCGGCGATCAGGTTGAGCAGCGTCGACTTGCCCGAGCCCGATGGTCCCATCAGCCCGAGGAAATCGCCCGCCTGCACGTCGAGCGTGATGTCGGTGAGCACCGGCACGATCTGCCCGCCGCGCCGGTAGGACTTCGCGAGGTTGCGGATGCGGATCAGCGGGGACGTCGAGGGGTCGGCGGAGTTCACGTGACGCTTGTGAGCCCGCGGCGCTACTTCTGATCGACCTTGACCCGCGCGCCATCCGCGAGCTTGTCGAGCGGTTTCAGGACGACCTTCGCGCCGGCGGTGACGCCGCTCACCTCGACCAGGTCGCCGAGCGCGCGGCCGGTTTCGACTTTGGTGCGTACAGCCTTTCCGTCCTTGAGCACGAACACGAACTTTGCGCCGTCGCGCTCCACGAGCGCCTGCTTCGGCACCGCGGTGACCGGCTTGCGGTCGGACGCCGGGACTTCGCGCTCGAGGAACGCGACCTTCGCGCTCATGTCGGGCAGCACGCGCTCGTCGCGGTCCAGGAACTTGATCTTCACGAGCACGGTCGCCTTCGCGCGGTCGACCGTCGGCACGATGCGATTGACGACGCCGCCGAAGCGCGTATCGGGCACGGCGTCGAGCTGGATCTCGGTCGGCTGGCCGACCTTGATCTTGTTGAGCGAGGACTCGGCGACATCCGCCTCGACCTCGAGCGTCGCCATGTCGGCCATGGTCACCACCGCGCCCTTGGTGTCGACCGCACTCGAGAACGGGGTGATGTTGTCGCCGACGTTCGCGCTCTTGGTGAGCACCACGCCGTCGAACGGCGCGCGGATCAGCGTCTGGTCGAACGCAACGTCCGCCGCTTTGAGGTTCGCGCGCGCCACGCCGAGCCCGGCGTCGCTCGACCGCACGCCCGCGCGCGCCTTGTCGAAGCGCGCCACCGCGGTGTCGAGCGCAGATTCGCTGATGTACTTCTTTTCCGCGAGCTCGCGCGAGCGCGCGAGGTTGCGCTCGGCGTCGCGCAACTCGGCTTCGGCCTTCTCGAGGTTGGCGGCGGCGACTTTCACGTTCGCCGCGGACTGCTCGCGGCTCGCGCCCACGTCGCGGTTTTCGAGCCGCGCGATGACCTCGTCTTTCTTGACGCGGCTGCCCTCCATCACGCCGAGCCACTCGAGCCGCCCGGTCGCCTTCGACGCGACCGCGGCCTTGCGTTGTGCGACGGCGTAGCCGGTGGCGTTCAGCACCGTCACCGCCTGCGACGGATACGCGGTTGTGACGGCGGCCGTTTCCACCGTCACCGGGCCGCCGAGGCCGCCGGAAAACCCGAGCACCGCCGCCGCCACGAGCAGCGCCAGCCCCAAAATCCACGGCCACAGGCGACGCCGCGAACGCGGCGCGCGCGCCGCGCTGCGATCGATGCTCAGCTTCGACAGATCGGGGGTCGACAAGCGAGAACCTCTGAAGGCGCGCGCTGCGAGGGGTAAGTAGGCGTCACGCGCGCGTTTTTCATTATAACCGGGCACGTCGCGCGTCCCCGGCGTGGTTGATCTCGGTCAAACACCGGACCGGACCGTCCCGCAAGCTACGTGTATAAGATGAGGAGGAGATGGAAAACACAGATCCAGCAGCGCGGCTCAACGCACCGAACGAAGCGACGCGGCTCTACCTGGTCGACGATCATGCCTCGTTCCGCCGCACATTTTCGACCGCGCTTGCGGCGGTGCCCGGGTTCGAGATGGTGGGCGAGACCGGGGACGTCCGCGAGTGCGTCCGCGCGGTCGCCGCGTTGCAGCCCGAAGTCGTGCTCGTCGACCTCCACCTGCCGCAGCGCGCGGCGCTCGACGCAATCGCCGCGATTCGTATCGCGTGCCCCGCGGCGCGGATCCTCGTGCTGACCTTGTCCGAGCAGGCCGCGGCGCTCTCCGCCGCGCTGCACGCCGGCGCCGACGGCTATCTCGTGAAGAATCTCGAAGACGGACTGCTCGTGAGCTCGGTCCAGCACGCGCTCAACAGCGCGGTGGTCCTCGCCGCCGCCGCGGCGCACAGCGACACGCTTCATCTGCGGCGCGAGGACGGCGAACGCACGACACGCCGGCCGCACGGCGGCGTTCCGCTGTCGCCGCGCGAGCGGGAAATCCTGCTGCGCGTCGCGCGCGGCGAGAGCAACAAGGAAGTCGGACGGGGGCTGGGCGTCGCGGAGAGCACCGTCAAGATCCACGTCCAGCACATCCTGCGCAAGCTCAAGCTCACGAGCCGCGTCCAGGCGGCAGTCTATGCCGCCGAGCACGGGCTGCTTCCGCGCGAGGCGTGAACCCACTTTCCCCTCCTCGTCGAGGAGGGGAACACCCCAACTTCAGGCCGCCCGCTTGAAGCCCTGGCTGGCCATCGAGGTGAGCGAGGCGATCGACTTGATCATCGCATCCTGCGACGCCCGCGCGACCTCGAACGCCATCCCAAACGGCGGCTGCATCGACTCGGGCGCCGCACCGACGGGAAGCGCGCCGCGCATGAAGCGGCCCCACTCCTCGTAGCGGGCGGTGAGCAGCTGCGCCAATTCGCCGTTGGTCTGCTGGGCGAGCTGGGCGAAGGTCGTCCCGTAGCGCATGGCGCTTTCCATGTATGCGGTGGCGAGATTCGACTGCAGCGCGAGCAGTCCCTGCACGTCGCGACAGTCGCCCACCGCGAGCGCGGCGGCGCGGTTCCGGGTCTGGGTCTCGACGTCGGCTTCGAGCTGCGCCATCTGCATACGCTCCGCGCCCGCGAGCGCGGCATTGCTGAGTGCGAGCAGGGTGTCGAAGCCTGCGCGATACACCTTGAACCACTGTCCGGCCGCATCGGCCCGCTCGATACCGGGCGCCGCAGCGGTTTTCCGTTCGGGTGTATTGGTAGTCATGGCCAACCTCCTTTGGATCGGTGCAATAGGTCCGGCGCCACCCCTTCGCGGCGCCGCGGATCCTCGCCTTCATGCTGCGCCTGCCGCACGGGACCGTGGTTGATGGCCGTCAATGGATGGCGGGACGAACAGGCCGGGGAGCTTCTGGAATGCGGGTGATGGCGCTCGATCGGCCGGGTGCGCCGCTGCGGCAGGCCGAGGTGCCGAAGGGCGTACCGGGGCCGGGCCAGGTCCTGCTGCGGGTGGCGGCCTGCGGCGTGTGCCGGACCGATCTGCATCTTTGCGACGGCGACCTGCCGCTCGTGCGGTCCCCAATCGTGCCCGGCCACGAGATCGTCGGCCGGGTCGAGGCCGTCGGCCCGGGGGTCGAAGGGTTTGCGCCGGGCGAGCGGATCGGGGTGCCTTGGCTGGGATGGACGTGCGGCCGATGCGGCTTCTGCACGAGCGGCCGCGAGAATCTCTGCGACGAGGCGCGGTTCACCGGCTATCACATCGACGGCGGCTATGCGGACTACGCCATCGCAGGTGCGCGCTACTGCTTTCGGCTGCCCGACGCGTACGGCGACGCGGAGGCGGCGCCCCTGCTCTGCGCCGGCCTGATCGGCCACCGCTCGCTGGTGGCCGCCGGCGACGGCCGCCGGCTCGGGATCTACGGGTTCGGGGCCGCCGCCCACATCGTCTGCCAGGTCGCCGTCTGGCAGGGGCGCGAGGTGTACGCCTTCACGCGCCCGGGCGATGCTGCGGCGCAAGCGTTCGCGCGCCAGCTCGGTGCGGAGTGGACGGGCGACTCCAGCGAAACGCCGCCGGCGCCGCTCGACGCGGCAATTCTGTTCGCGCCGGTCGGCGCACTTGTGCCCACGGCGCTGCGCGCGACCGCCAAGGGCGGCACGGTCGTCTGCGCCGGGATCCACATGAGCGATATCCCCGCGTTTCCCTACGACATTTTGTGGGGTGAGCGCCGGATCGTGTCGGTCGCCAACCTGACGCGCAAGGACGGCGAAGCGTTCCTCCGGATCGCGCCCCAGGTGCCGGTGCGCACCGCGGTCGAGACGTTCCCGCTCGAGCAGGCAAACGAGGCGCTCGCGCGGGTGCGGGACGGACGGATCACCGGCGCAGCGGTACTCGTGACGGCCGGCTGACCGCGGCCGCGCGTGGCGTTTGCGCTGGATCAAACCCGGGCGACGCCCCGCCGCTATGTTCAGCGTGGGTAAGTGTCGGCCCAACCGGAGGAAGAGAGAATATGTACAAGCACATCCTGCTGCCCACCGACGGCTCCGAGCTCTCCGCCCGGGCGGTGCGCGACGGCATCCAGCTCGCCAAGGAGATCGGCGCGCGCGTCACGGCGGTGCACGTCACGCCGCCGTTCTATCCGTCGGAGATGACGCCTTCGGCGCTGACGGCCCATGCGCACGAGCACGAGGCGAAATCGAAAGAGAGCGCAAAGCGCGCGCTGGGCGCGGCCGAGGACGTGGCACGCGCCGCCGGCGTGCCCTGCGCCACATTGCACCGGGTGAGCGACGGCCCATTCGAGGAGATCATCAAGGTCGCCACCGAGAGCGGCTGCGACCTGATCTTCATGGCCTCGCACGGGCGACGCGGCGTGACAGCGCTGCTGCTCGGCAGCGAGACCCACAAGGTCCTCACGCACACCAGGATCCCGGTGCTGGTCACGCGTTGAGGCGCGACGAGCGCACAGCATGAGCGCACCGAGCCGCCCCGCGGTGTTCACGTCAAGCGCGAATCCTTGGCGCACAGCGACAAGGTAGCCCAATGAGCTACGCCCTCGCCAAGCAGGTCCACCTCGCCACCATCGCCCTGAGCGGGGCGCTCTTCTTCGTGCGCGGCGTGTGGATGATCGCGGACTCCCCGCATCTTGCGGCGCGCTGGGTGCGCGTCGTGCCGCACGTCAACGACACGGTGCTGCTCCTCGCCGCGATCTACCTCGCGACCTTTCACGGGCTCCAGCCGTGGGTGGTCGCCAAGATCGTGGCGCTCGTCGCCTACATCCTGATCGGCATGGTCGCGCTCCGTCGCGGGCCGACCAAGCCCGCGCGCATCGCCGCGTGGATCGTGGCGCAGGCGGTTTTCGTCTACATCGTCGCGGTCGCGGTGACCAAGAACCCGCTGCCGCTGGGAGCCTGAAACCATGTGCAGCATATCCCGCCACGCCGGGTTCGACGACCCCCTCGAGGTGATGCAAGGGCTGCACCTGCGGCTCGAGCAACGCGCCGCGCTGCTCGACCGGCTGGCCGAGCACGTCCGGCATCACGGCAGCGACGCGGATGCGCGCGCCACCGCCGGGCACGTGATGCGCTGCTTCGACGAGGACTGCCCGATGCACCACGACGACGAGGAGGTGGATCTGTTCCCGATGCTACGCGCGGCAACGCCGGCCGCGGAGCGGGCGCGGGTCGAGGGCCTGATCGCCGCCCTGGTCGCGCAGCATCGCGACATGCACGCGGTCTACGACGCCCTGCGGCCACAGCTCGCGGCCGTCGTAGACGGCCGCCTGGGGGCGATCGACCAGGCGCTCGTGGACCGGCTGCACTCGCTGTGCGTGGCGCACGTCGAACACGAGGAAGTCGAACTGTTCCCGTTCGCCCGCGCGCACCTCGACGCGGCCGCACTCGAGCGCCTCGGCCGGGCGATGGCGGCCCGGCGCAACGCCGCGTATCCTGACGGCCGAAAATAGCCAGCACTCCCCCGTGGCAACGACCCTTTCACCGCGCGCCTTCCTCGCCAACCTTCCGCTGTTCAGGGAGCTGGCGCCGGAGCAGCTCGACCGCATGGCGACACAGACGCGCCAGGTGCGCGCCGAGCGTGGCGAGATCCTCTTCCACCGCGGCGACCCGGTGAGCGGCTTCCACGCGATCGTCTACGGGCAGGTGAAGCTCGCGTTCGTCTCGGCTGGCGGCGACGAGAAGGTGGTCGAGATCCTCGGTTCCGGGCAGAGTTTCGGCGAAGCGGTGATGTTCATGCGCCGCCCGCACGTCGTCACCGCGCAGGCGCTGGCGGACTCGCTCCTGCTCTACGTCGACCGCGAAGCGGTGTTCGACGAGATCAAGCACGACCCCGACTTCGCCGCGCGCATGATCGCCGGCCTCTCGCGCCGCCTGCACCAGCTCGTCGGCGACCTCGAGGCCTACTCGATGCGCTCGGGCACCGAGCGAGTGATCGGCTACCTGCTCTCGACCGGCGCGGAGGGCGTGCCCGACCAGGGCGCGTGCGCCGTCACGCTGCCCACGACCAAGGGCGTCGTCGCGTCACGCCTCAACCTCACGCAGGAGCACTTCTCGCGCATCCTGCACGACCTTATCACGGCGGGACTCATCAAGGTGCAGGGCCGCACCGTCCACATCGTGGACGTGGAGCGGCTGCGGGGGCATTCGACGTAGTCAGGACATCGCCGGCGGCTTCGTCCGTAGTCAGCCGCCCGCGGGCGGATTCGATTTCTCCCAGATCCGGATCTCGAACCGCCCATCGTCGAATCCGGTCGCCTTCCACGCGTAGCCGTTGCGCTCTAGGACGCGGTAGAGCGGGAACGGTTCCCGCGTGAGGACGAGCACGACGTCGTCGCCCGGCTTCATGTCACAGAGCGCCTCCATCACGCGCTCGAACGGCTCGGGCGGCTCGAGGTCGCGCGCGTCGATGACGATGCTCATTGCGTCGTGCTCCGGTAAAGCATGCCGACTCCGGCCGCGAGCGCGACCGTCGCGATGATCTGCACGGCGAGGCCCGCCAGCAAGGACAGGGGCGACGTGACGATCGCGGCGACCGCCGCGAAGGCTGCCGCGACGAGCGTCCAACCTCGACCACCCCGGCTGCTGCGCAGCCACCCCTCCTCCGGGAGGAGGGGAATTGCGGCGAGGTAGAGCCACCACGCGAGCGCGACCATCGCGAGCCCGCCGAGCGGATTGCCGAGCGCGACGAACGGATGCGTCGAGGGCGTGAACCGCCCGAGGAACGAGAGCGCGACGCCGAGCGCGACGAGCGCGCCCGCGACCCCGCGCGACGCGCCGAGCGGGCGCAGGCGCTCCCACCCGAAGATCGCGACGCCGATCGCGAGGACGAGCGCGGCGCTCGCCGCGACGCGATGCGCGCCGCGCGCGACGTCGATCGCGAGAGCGCCCACCGCGGCCGGCTCCGCCAGTCGCAGGAACGCGCTCGCCAGGGTCACGACCACCATCAGCGCGAACGTGAGCGCTGCTGCGCCGCGCAGGCGATTTCCGCCGGCGGCGCCGGACGCGACCGTCGCGCTCACCGCGGCCGCCTGTGGATCGCCTGGAGCATGACGACCACGAAGAGAATGCCGCCGGCGATCGCGATCAGTCCACCGAGGCCCATCACGCCCATCCCGATGACCTCCTGCGTGGAGCGCAGAACCTGCGACGCGCCCGCCACCTTGCGCTGCACGCCGTAGCCGCCGGACCACACCAGGCCGACGATGTGCAGGAGCTGCCCGCCGCCGTACAGGATCGGCTGTAGTGTCGCGAGCCGCGTCGACGGCGTTCCCAGCCCGAGGCGCGGCGCGAGCGCATAGGCGAGCCCCATGAGCGCGAGCGTGACCCCGACGATCGAGCCGTGATAGTGCGCCGGGATGCGCACGTCGCTGCCCTGGATCATGAAGCCGATCGCGCCGCCGACGGCGAAGAGCGTCATCGAAGCGACCAGCGCCGCGCGCAGCGGCCGCGCGTCCGCCGCGGCCGCTGGTTCGCGTGGTTGATTCGCGCGCACGAGGCCGATCACCAGGGCGATCGCCACCGGCAGGATGGCAAGGCCGCCGCCGAAGCGCATGAGCCAGGTCAGGAGCTGCCGGTGCTGGCTCGACGCCACGTCCCACGCCAGGTAGATCACCGGCGTCGCAAACACGGACGCGAGCCCGATGGCGAAGACGAGCGTCGCGATGCGCGGCCCGAGCGGCACCCGCGCGCCGCACAGCGTCGCGAGCCAGAGCCACGCCACCAGCATGAGCAGCGTCCAGGTGAACTGCAGCACGTGGCCACCGCCCCACCAGAGGAGCTCGTAGTACGGCTTCGCCGCGAGATCCGCCGGCACCGCGAGCCAGGACCACACGAAGGCGCCCAGCGCGACCGCGCCGGAGACCGCGGCGGCGTTCAGGCCGAAGCGCTGCGCGTCCGCGCCTTCGAGCGCGAAGCTCACGCGGCCGGGCGCCGCCATCGCGCGCAGGGTGAGAGCGCCGAAGCCGATGCCGAACACGATCAGCCCGGCGAGGAACACCGGGTCGTCGAGCACGGGGATGTAGTTGGCCATGATCGGGCCGCCGCGCCCGACGAACGGCGCGAGGCACATCAGCGCGGTGCCGACCGCGGCGAGCACGAGCGCGAACCAGCCGAGTCCGGCAAAGCGCACAGCGCCGTTGAGCGTCCAGACAAGGCCGGCGCACGCGACGAACCACACCAGCACCGAGAGGTCCACGTGCACCACCAGCGCGACGTGGAAGAAGTCGGCGATCGGGAACAGCGGAGCGAGAAACGGCGTGCGGGCGGCCACCAGCAGCACCGAGAACACACCCGAGGCGATGATCGCCGCGAGCGCGAGACCCAGCCAGCCGAGCGCGATCGCCCGGCGCGTCGCGTCGACCGGGACCGGCAGCGCGTAGTCCGCACGCGCGGCGTCGAGGGCGCGCGCGCGCATTCCTACTCCGGTGCGGGGCGTGCGCAGCACTGCGGCGGACCTCATCGGATCACCACCCCGCCCCGCTCGGCGACGAGATCGATCAGCACCACCTGGCCGGGCTTGAGGTCCACGGTTGCGGCGTGCTCGTAGGTGAAACCCTGCGCCCGCGCGTCGTCGTTGAACGCGACCTTGAGCGTGTGCCGGCCGGCCGGGATCGCGAGCCGGCGGTAGCCGCTCGCGGCGCCGTCGCGCTTCAGGCCCGCAGCCGGGAAGATCTCGTCGTACAGCGGCTTGCCGTCGAGCTCCACGACCGCGCGCACCGGCGAGCGCTCGCGCGGGCACTCCGTCTTGTTGCGCAGCTGCGGCGGAAGCTTGGCGAGCTCTTCGGGCGTGCGCTCGCGGCAGTCGCCCGCGGGCTTGCCGGGGTGCTTGAACGAGAGCCGCAGCAGCGCCTCGTCGGGTTGCAGGTGCTGGTAGCGCGGAAAGGTCGAGAAGTAACCGATGAACGCGGCGAACGCGGCATAGGCGATGGCCTGCAGGCCAACCTTCAGTGCATTGTTCATCGGCGCACCGGCGATTCATGGATCCGCTTGACCCGATCGCGCCGCGGCGCGCGCACGAGCCAGGGCAGCGCGAGCGCGAGGACGGTCGCAGCCCCCAGGACGAGCCACACTGCGCCCGCCGACGCGGCGTACATCGCCGGCAACGGGAAGAGATAGAACCAGTCGAGCGCGACCGCCGCGGGCACCCGGGCGAGATCGGCCGGCGCGGCCGAGACGGCGGGCCGCACGAACGCGAGCGCGAGGAGCATCGCGAGGCTGCCCCAGGCGAGCGCTGCCGCCGGCTGCGTCCGCGGGCGCGAGATGCGCTTTATGTGGATCCACATTGCCACGAGCAGGAACAGCGGCACGCCGAGATGGAGGAACACGAGCAGCGAGAAGAAGCGGTCGGTCAGCGCCTCCGCGGCGATGAAGTTCCGCACCAGCCCCGGCCCGAACCCGGGCAGCCAGCCGACCCACTCGGTGACGCCGACGCCGACGAACTGCGCGACCGTGTCCCACACGAGCCAGTAACCGATCATGCCCGAGGCGAGCATGAACGCGAGCGTCGGCACACCGCTCACCCACGCAAACCAGCGGAAGCCCTTGAAGCGGCCGTAAACGAGCTCGCGCACGAGGTGCAGGACGGTGACCAGCATGAACGCGTCGGACGCGTAGCGATGCAGGCTCCGCATCACCCCGCCCGCGTACCACTGGTCGCGCGTCAGCGACTCGACCGAGGCGTAGGCGCCCGCGACGCTGGTGTCGAAGAAGACGTACAGGTAGACGCCGCTGACCGCGACGATCCAGAAGAACCAGAACGCGAGCGCCCCGAGCTGCCGCAGCGGGTTCGCAACGGCGCCGAACGGACGGTCGAACGCAGCCTCCACCGCGTACAGCGCGCGTGCTGCCGGGTTGCGCGCGGCGGTTCCGGTCGACGCCGGGGCGCCGTGCGCAGAATGAAACGGGATGCAGGCCTCCATGGGATACGGGGCCCGCAGCGGGCAGACCCGACACGATCATCGTTACAGGGCCCCCGGGCGGCCTTGATCTGGCTCAAACGCGGCAAGCCCGTCACACCGCCTGACGGCGCGACTTGTAGAGGAACCACCCGAGGCCGGCGAAAGTGGTCAGGCCCGCGAAGAGCTCGAAGAACAGCGAATAGTTGAGCCGGTAGCCCCCGGTGCCCGGGTCGTACACGGTGCAGTAGAGCTTGACCTTCTCCCACACGTTCTCGAGCGTCGCAACCTGCGCGGCCTGGCCCGAGCGCAGCTCCTTGATCGGCCCGACGAACAGCGGCAGCTCGAAGCTGTCGCCGTAAACCTGCCGATAGACGACGCCGCCCGCATCGACGATCGTGGCCTGGGTGACATGATCGAAGCCCTTCGGCGTCGCCTGGAAGCTGAAGCCGAACGCGCGCGCAAGCGCCTCGACGTCTTTAGCGTCCGGGCTGAGGAACTCCCAGCGCGGATCGGCGACGCGATTCTGTCGCGCGAACGCGCCCATCGCGTCCGGCGAGTCGAAGGGCTGGTTGAACCCGATGCTGACGACCTGGAACGCATCCGGCCCGAGCGCGTCGCGCGCCTGCTTCACTGCCTTCGCAAGGGACTGCGTGGCGACCGGGCAGGCCTGGAAGCAGCCGGTGTACACGAAGCTCACCACGAGCGGCTTCCCGCGGTAGTCGGAGAGCTTCACCGGCCGGTTGAGCCGGTCGTGAAGCGTGAAGTCGGGGAACGCCTGGCCGATCGCGGCCTGGCTGGCGCGGTAGGCCTTCTCGGCGTCGGGTTGCTGCGCCTCGGCCACGCCGAATGCAGAAAGGCAGGTCACAGCGCACACCGCGATCACTGAGAACTTCATGGAGAAAATCGCAGCGCTCTGTGTCCCTCGGCGAACGCTGTAGCCGTCTTGCCTTAACCGAGGATCGCCGCGTCGACCATCGCGCCCACGATGAGCAGCGACAGCTGCGCTAGGGAGGCGTGGAAGCACCGCATCGCCGTCGGCCGCGACGGCGCGGCGACCAGCCGCAGCGCCTCACGGACGAACAGCGCGCCACCGACGACGGCGCAAGCGAGATAGATCCACCCCGGCCGGAACGCGGCGAGCCCCCACGACAACGCGACCAGCACCACCGCATGGGCAAGAATCGCGCGCGCGGCGTATGCGTCGCCCTTGACCACCGGGAGCATCGGCACGCCGGCGGCGCGGTAATCGTCCTGGAACGCGATCGCGAGGCTCCAGAAGTGCGGCGGGGTCCAGAGGAACAGGATCACCGCGAGCAGGATCGCCTCGGGCGAAAGCCCCGGCGTGACCGCCGCCGCGCCGGCGAGCACCGCGAAGCTGCCCGCGAGCCCGCCGATCACGATGTTCCACCACGTGCGGCGCTTGAGCCACACGGTGTAGACGATCGCGTACACCACCGCGCCGCCGAGGGTGTACACCGCCGCCCAGCCGTTGGTGCTCGCCCATGCGGCGGCGGTGGCGCCCGCCGCGAGCGCGGCGATGAGCACCACCCACGCCGGACTGCGCGCGAGCTTGCCGGTGGCGAACGGGCGGGTGCGCGTGCGGCGCATGTTCCGATCGAGGTCGTGCTCCCAGTACTGGTTGAACGCGCCCGCGGCCGCAGAGGAGACCAGCACCGCGAGGAACAGCACCGCGAGCCGCCAGGCCTCGGGACCTGCGCCCGGCTGCACCGCGTACCCCGCTACCGCGGTGAGCGCGATGACGACGCCGATGCGCAGCTTGAAGAGATTGAAGATCAGCTTGAGCGCGTTCGACATACGGCTTCCTCTCCCCTGCCCCTCGCCCGCGAGGGGAGAAGGGAGGTTCAACGCTCCGCGTTCCGCGTTCATGGTTGTGCCTTCCGGCGGGTCAGCTCAGGCCCCACACGGTCGACAGGTACTTCCAGTTGACGAAGTAGTACAGGATGAAGGCGCCGAGGAACACCAGCGCCACCACGAACGTCCCCGGCGCCGCGAAGCCGGCGGCGTGGCCGTGTCCGGTCAGCGCCACCTCCACCGGCATTTTGAGAACGCCGCGCTCGGTGCCGTATGCGCCTGCCTCGACCGGCTTGCCGAAGAGGATCGACCCGACCACGATCAAGACGTAGGCCGCGCCGCCCACGATCGCCACCACGCCGGCCACGCCCATGATGCCGAGCATCAGCCACGCCGCGCCCGGGAACTCGTACGGCAGCGCCGCGCCGGCGAACGTGATGTCCCAGTGCCGCCGCGGGACGCCGAGCGTGCCCGCGCCCATCATGGCGAGCGAGAACACCGCCATGCTCAAGCCGAAGAGGTACGGCTGCCACTTCGCCAGTCCCGGCAGGATCATCTCGCGCTTGAACAGCGTCGGCAGCAGGAAGTACGTGATCGCCATAAATGCGAGCGTCGTGCCGATCACGACCGTCGCGTGGAAGTGCCCGGGGACGTAGATCGTGTTGTGGATGAGCATGTTGAGCTGCTCGGTCCCCATCATCACGCCCGAGATGCCGCCGAGGAAGCCGAACCCGAGCAGCGAGATCATCATGCCCGAGAACGACGGGTTGCCCCACGGCGCCTTGCGGATCCACTCGAACAGCCCCTTGGTGAAGCCCTTCTGGCGCTGCGCCAGCTCGATCGAGCCCGGGACGGTCAAGCCGTGGATCATCGACGCGAGCACCGCGAGGTACATCGCGTACGAGGTGTTGAACACCTTCCACTCGGCGCCCAGCCCGGGGTCGGACAGCAGGTGGTGCGCCGAGGCGAGCTGCAGGAACAGGATGTACAGGAGGAACGCCGTGCGGCTCACCCGCTCGCTCATCGGCTTGGCGCCGAACACGATCGCGGCGATCGCATACCAGATCGCCACGTGGGCGGCGACGTTGATCTGCTGCGACGAGTGCCCGAAGCCCCACCAGATCGTGCGGTACATCAGCGGGTCGATCGATTTGATGTAACCGACCGACCAGAGGAAGGTCGGGATCAGGATGATCGCGCCCGAGGCGATCGTGAAGATCGCGATGATCGCCGCGGTGAGCGCGCCGAACGTGACCAGCGGGATGGAGCCCTCGTAGGTGTTCTCGCTCTTCGCGATGACGAGCGTGCCAAGGAAGACGAAGCAGCCGATCAGCGCGCCGACCGCGAACAGGATCAGCCCGAGGTAGAACATCGGGTTGGCGGGCAGCGGCACGTAGGACGTGAACATCACCGTCGAGTCGCCCTTGAACACCGCCACGAGGTTCACGACCGCGCCGAGGACCATCAGCACGAACGCCGCCCAGGCCATCCGCGGCGTCGCCAGTCTCGACTTGAGGAGCGTCGACGAACAGAAATACAGGACCGCGATCTCGAAGAAGATGATCCAGTACACGAGCATCACCACCCCGTGCGCCGTGAGGTACATGTAGAAGTCCTCGGCGCCGACCAGGTGCACCGCCTGCCAGCGCGTGAGCACCATGATGATGGCGAGCACCCCGCCGATGAGAAGCGCGACCACTGCGGCGACCGCGTTGATCCGCATCAGCGTCTCGGCGGGCTTGTGGTACTGGAGCCCGGTGCGCGGGCAGGTGCGGAACAGATCTGCTGAAACGGCCATGGCCACGTCTCCCCTTTACTTGTCGACCACGTAGAGCTTGCTGACCATCTTGTGGTGGCCGATGCCGCAGAACTCGTTGCACACGATCGCGTAGCTGCCCGACCGGTTCGGCGTCACCGTCAGCACGTGCTCGTAGCCCGGCAGGACCTGGACGTTGATGTTCTCCGGTTGCAGCGAGAAGCCGTGCTGGTAGTCCATCGCGGTAAGATGCAGCCGGTAGCTCTTGCCCTTTTCGAGCTCGAGAATCGGCCACCACGCCCACAGGCGCGCGATCAGGTACACGTCGCCTCCGGCGGGCGGCCGCACGACCGGGATCTTCTCGTCGGTTTCGGTGCGTACCGTGTACTTGTCGACCACGGCCTGCGCCTTCTTCGCGAACATGTCGGGGGTGGTGCGATAGGTCTCGGTGGCGAGGTTCTGCTTACCGTACACGTGCCAGTACGGCATCATGAAGAACATCACCAGACACCAGGTGAAGGCGATCAGGATCCAGGCGAGCTCGACCTTGTCGAGCGGCTGGTTCCACCAGATCCGTTGTGCAGGGGGTTGAATCGCGCTCATGTCGGCCTCCGGCGCCCGATTACCTGGCGATGGGGATGGCGACCATCTCCATCACGCCCCAGACGATGTAGAACACGGTAGGCATCGCGATGCCGATGAAGAGCAGCAGGAACGGGTTCTCGAGCAGGTGCTGCATCGCCGGGATGCGCACCTCGTTCGCGTTCGGGTTCGGGTTGGCCATCGTCGTTCCTCCTCGCATGAAAGCAGCGATAAAATATGACGCAGGCCAGAGTACGAATCGAGGCAGGAAAAGAATTTGATGCGTCTTAAAGGAATCGGGGGTGCCCGCGCCGAGAATCCTCCGCAACCCGGGAGCGAGACCGGCATGGCGGAAGCGCTGTCCTACGCGCAGGGTTCGGCACATGTACCGGAGACAGTCGCCGGGCCCGACGCGGGGCGCCGCGCCATCGCCGCGTGGCTGCTCGCCTGCGCGGCCCTGGTGGCCGTAATGGTCCTGGTGGGCGGAGTGACCCGTCTCACGCACTCCGGTCTGTCCATCGTCGAGTGGCAGCCGCTCGTCGGCACGCTCCCCCCGCTGAACGAAGGCGACTGGCAGGTCGTGTTCGAGAAGTACCAGCAGACCCCCGAGTACCGGCTGGTCAACCTCGGCATGTCGCTCGCCGAGTTCAAGGGCATCTTCTGGTGGGAGTACGTGCACCGGCTCCTTGGCCGGTTCATCGGGCTCGCGTTCTTCGTGCCGCTCGCCGGGTTCTGGATCCGCGGCCGGCTGGACCGGGCGCTCGCCCTGAGGCTCCTTGGGATCTTCGTGCTCGGCGGGCTGCAGGGAGCGCTGGGCTGGTACATGGTCCAGTCGGGCCTGGTCGACGATCCCCGCGTCTCGCAGTTCCGGCTCACCGCGCACCTCGGGCTGGCGTTCCTGCTCTTCGGCGCGATGCTGTGGACCGCGCTGGACCTCCTGCGTCCGAGGCCCAGTGCGCCGGCGGACGCCCCGTCGCGGCTGGCGGGATGGGTCGCCGCGCTCGTGTTCGCGCAAGTGCTGCTCGGCGGGCTCGTTGCGGGGATCCGCGCGGGCAAGGCCTACAACACCTTCCCGCTCATGAACGGGCACCTCGTGCCACCCGAGACCTTCATGATCGATCCGTGGTGGAAGAACTTCTTTTACAACATGGCGACCGTGCAACTCGACCACCGGATGGTCGCGTGGCTGCTGCTCGTGCTGGTTGCGTGGCTGTGGGCGCGCGTGTCGTGGCGCGACGCCGAGCCGCGCGCCCGCCGGGCGGCCCACGTGCTCGCGAGCGCGTTCGTGGTCCAGTTCGCGCTCGGCGTGTGGACGCTGCTCGCCGCGGTTCCGGTCGCGCTCGGCGCGGCGCACCAGTTCGTCGCGGTGCTGGTGTTCGGCGCGGCACTGTTCTGCGCCCACACACTGAGGAAGGAATAGACTTTTTCTAATCTGCGTCAAAGTCCCGCCGCGCCCGCGGCGGATACCGTCCCGAAGTGCTGAAAGCGATCCAGTCTCTCGGCCGGAAGGCCTTTCTCGCGGTCGAGGCGCGGGCGAACCGCGCCTTCGGCGAGCGTAACAACCCGTTCCACCACCTCGGCGCGATCAGCTACTGGATGTTCTGGCTGGTGGTGGCGAGCGGGTTCTACGTCTACTTCTTCTACGATACGGGGATCGACGACACCTTCGAGTCGGTCGAGGCGCTGACGCACAACCAGTGGTGGGCGGGCGGCGTCATGCGCAGCATCCATCGCTACGCGTCGGACGCGATGATCCTCACCATGCTGCTGCACCTCGTGCGGCACTTCTGCTTCGACCGCTATCGCAGCTTCCGAGCCTTCTCCTGGATCACCGGCGTGCTGGTGATGTGGCTCGTCTACGCCTCCGGCGTGAACGGTTACATGCTGCCGTGGGACCGGCTCGCGCAGTTCGTGCTCACCGCGACCGCTGAGTGGTTCGACGCCCTGCCGCCGTTCCGCGGCGTGCTGGTGCGGAACTTCGTGTTTCCGGAAGCGATCACCGACCGCTTCTTCACGCTGCTGCAGTTCCTGCATATCGGCATCCCGCTGGCGGTGCTCGCGGTGCTGTGGGTGCACACCCAGCGCGTGCCGCGCGCGAAGACCCTGCCGCCGCGCTCGATGATGATCGCGAGCACCGTTATGCTCGTCGCCCTGTCGCTCCTCAAGCCGGCCTTGAGCCAGGGCAAGGCCGATCTCGCCACCTACCCGCAGTCGCTCGAGCTCGACTGGTTCTATCTCACCGTGTACCCGCTCATCTACAGCTGGTCGCCGATGGCGGTGTGGGGACTGGTCGGAGGGCTGACGCTGCTCTTCCTCCTCGCGCCGTGGCTGCCGCCGAAGCGGGCGGGCAAGGCGACGATGGCGCTCACGGTTCACCCCGGCAACCGGACGGTGACCGTGCGCCCCGGCGAGTCGCTGCTCGACGCGGGCCTGCGCGCCGGTGTCGCCCTGCCCTTCGAGTGCCGCTCCGGTGGCTGCGGCGTGTGCAAGGCGACGCTGCTCGCGGGCGAGGTCGACCGCGGCGACTACCTCGAGTCCGCGCTTCCCGCCGCCGAGCGCACGCAAAGCAAGCTCCTGCTGTGCTGCGCGACCGCGCTCTCCGATGTCGAGGTCGAGTACGAGGACGGCGCCGCGGTCCGCGAGCAGCCTTTCGGCGTGTACGCCGCGCGCATCGAGCGCCTCGAGAAGATCGCGCACGACGTGATGCTCGTCGCGCTGCGGCTGGTCGGCGGGAAGCGCATCGCGTTCGAGGCCGGGCAGTACATCAACATCATCCTGCCCGACGGCGATCGGCGGGCCTATTCGTTCACCACGCCCTCCGGCGAAACCGACCTCGTTGAGCTGCACGTGCGCCGCATGCCCGGGGGCAAGTTCACCACGCTCCTCTTCGAGCACACGAAGGTCGGCGCCCTGGTGCGCTTCGAGGGCCCGATCGGCGCGTTCATTCTGCACGAGCCGAGCGAGCGGCCGCTGATCTTCGTGGCGGGCGCTACCGGGTTCGCGCCGGTCAAGAGCCTGCTCGAGCAGGCGTTCCGCATGGGCATCATGCGCCCGCTCCATTTCTACTGGGGCGTGCGCAAGCGTCGCGACCTCTACTTCTCCGAGCTGCCGGAGCGCTGGCAGCAGGAGCACGCGAACTTCAGGTTCGTGCCGGTGCTCTCGGAGGCGGGACCGGAGGACGAGTGGACCGGCCGCACCGGGTTCGTCCACGAGGCGATCCTCGCCGACTTCCCGGACCTCTCGGGCTTCGCGATCTACGCGTGCGGGTCCGTGAAGATGGTCGAGGCGGCGAAGCCCGCGTTCGTCGCGCAGGGGCTGGGCGAGGAGTACTGCTTCTCCGACGCGTTCATGGCGCAGAAGCCGGCGGTCGTCGCGACCTAGTCCGGCGGCGCGACGGCCGCGCCGATCGCCGCCCGCGATCGACCTAGGAATGGCTTACGATCGCGTTCTCGAGAATTTCGCTCGAGCGAGAGGACGTCGACTTGGCCAAGATCAACATCCAGTTCACCTTGTTTTCCGCGTTCTACTCGCCGCTCATCTCGGCGATGTCGGGCGGATTCCTCAAAGCGGAAGGTCTCGACCCGGAGTGGTCGATCTCTCCACCTGGCGTCTCGGCGCTTGCCGCCTTGAAAGACGGCTCTGCTCATGTCGTTCAATCGGCCCTCAGCCAGGGGTTCACGTCGCTCGATGCAGGGCAGGCGCCGACCGCAGTCCACTTCGCGCAGGTCAACGAGATGGACGGGTTCTTTCTTACCAGCCGCGCCGCGGATCCGGCCTTCACGTGGAACAAGCTGGAAGGCGCCGAAGTCGTCATGTTCAAGGGTGGCCAGCCCCTCGCCATGTTCAAGTACGCCTGCCACAAGGCCGGCATCGATTTCGGGAAGATCAGACCCATCTGCCCGGGTGGCGCCGACGACATCGACCGCGCCTTCCGTGACGGCCAGGGGCAGTACGTCCAGCAGCAGGGCCCGTTTCCGCAGCAGTTGCAAGCCGATGGGGTCGGGCACATCGTGGCGCAGGTCGGCAAGCTGATCGGACCGTGCGGGTTTTCCAGCCTGGCGGCGACCCGCGATTGGCTCGAAACGGACATGGCGAAGGCGTTCATGCGCGCCTACAAGAAGACCCGGCTCTACATGAACGAGACGCCGGCCGCGGAGATCGCCAGGGCGGAGAAGCCGTATTTCCCCAACATCGACGAGAAGGTGCTCGCCAATTGCATCGCCACTTATCAGAAGCTCGGCACCTGGACGCCGCACGTGGAGATCACGCGTGCGGCCTACGAAAGAACGCTGGATGTCTTCGAGTACAACAGCCTGCTGAAGCAGCGCTATCGCTACGAGCAGGTCTGCGCCGCACCGCCGGCAACCGACTGAATAGTGCGCCCATGACGCTCGGCGCCGACGCCGCGGTGCGGCCCTATCGCCTCGCCATCGACGAATCCGCGATCGCGGATCTCAAGCGGCGCCTCGCGCAGGTGCGCTGGCCGGACGAGGCCCCCGAGCCGCCCTGGCGCTACGGCACGTCGGTCGGCTTCATGCGCGAGCTGGTCGAACACTGGGCCCGTACCTACGACTGGCGCAGGACCGAGGCCGCGCTCAACGCGTGGCCGCAGTTCGTGACGGCGATCGACGGCATCGACGTGCATTTCCTGAAAGTGGAAGGCCGCGGGCCCAACCCCAAGCCCCTCCTGCTGTCGCACGGCTGGCCGGGGTCGGTGCTCGAATTCCTCAAAGTCATTCCGCTGCTGACGAACCCGGCCGCGCACGGCGGCGACGCCGCCGACGCCTTCACCGTCGTCGTGCCCTCGCTGCCCGGCTACACGCTCTCGTTCCGCCCGAACCAGGAGCGCCGCGCCCTGCCGGCGATCGGCGCGATGTTCCACCAGCTGATGATGCGGCTCGGCTACTCGCGCTACGGCGCCCAGGGCGGCGACTGGGGCTCGTTCGTCACCGCGTGGCTGGGGGCGAATCGCCCGGAGCACGTGCTCGGAATCCATCTCAACCTGCTCCCATTGCGGCGCGATGCGTCGATGTTCTCCAATCCCACCGACGAGGAGCGCCGCTTCCTGGCGGAGCTCGAGGCCTGGCTGAAGGAGGAAACCGGCTACCAGTGGATCCAGGGCACGCGCCCGCAGACGCTCGCGTTCGGCCTCGCGGATTCGCCGGTCGGACTCGCCGCGTGGATCGCCGAGAAGTACCGCGCCTGGACCGATTGCAATGGTGATCCGCGCAACGCCCTGTCGATGGACGAGATGCTCGGGAACATTAGCCTGTACTGGTTCACCAACTGCATCGGGGCGTCGTTCTGGCCCTACTACGCGCGCATGCACGGACCGTGGCCCATCGACGGCAAGATCGGCGTGCCGACGGGCTATTGCGAGTTTCCGCGCGAGATCCTGCGCCCGCCGCGCGCCGCCGCCGAGCGCGCGTTCGTCGACATCCGGCGCTGGAGCGTGATGCCCAAGGGCGGGCACTTCGCAGCCCTCGAGCAGCCCGAGGCGCTTGCGCAGGAGATACGCGAATTCTTCCGTCCCCTGCGGTGAACTCCGCAAGCCAGATGCCGCGAGCGTTCGACCTGCGCGAACGCCGGCTCAGTCCGGAGCACCCACCGCCCGCAGGATCACGGGCTTGAGCGCCGCGGGCAGCTTGACGAGCGCGAGCGCCGCCGCGTGCCCGTGCGGCGACATCTTCGCCCAGGTCTTGCGCAGGATGTCGGCGAGCTTGGCCTCGTCGTAGTCCGGGTGCTCGGCCACGAAGCGCTCGAGGTAGTGCTCGAGGAACACGAGGGCGACCACGTCCTCGACGAGCTGGGCGTCGGCGTCGCGCTTGAGGCGTTCCTTGCGCACGAGCGCCTGGACGTGTCCGACGGTCTCGTCGTCGTACCCGGCATCGTGCAGGATGCGACCGGCCGCCTCGCCGTGGAAGTCCATCAGGCGCCTGCGCCACGCCTTGTAGCCCTCGGGCGTGCGCGGGAACGAGTCGCGCGGCACCTCCCACCGCCGCAGATGCTGGCAGCGCACCGCGAGGCGCACCGCTTCGGGTGCGTCCGGCGCGAACCGCTCGAGCATCATGCTCATGCGCCGGGCGTAGAGGAGCTCCTTCGGATGCTGGGAGCCATGATCGCGCTCGCGATTCGGGTCCGCACTGTTGGCGGCGTCGAAGGCAGAGATCGCGGCGTTGAAGCGGTCGGGATCGGCGATCACGCCAGCATCCTAGTGGCTCGTCCCCTCGGACTTGGTGATCTTGTTATAGACGTTGTACTTCCCGACCGGCTTCTTCATCGGGATGCGCTTCACCTCCTTGAGCGTCTGCGCGTCGTAGACGATCAGCGCGCCGTCCATCTCCCACAGGCTCGCGAGCGCGTAGCGCCCGTCGCGGGTGAACTCGATGTGCGCGAGCGTCTTGCCCGGCTCCGGACGCAGCTGCGCGACGACTTCCAGCGTGTCCTTGTCGATCACCGTGAGCGTGTCCTTGTGCGCCGGGCTCATCATCGCGTCGACCCAGGCGTAGCGCGTGTTCTCGTGGCTGCGCATGAAAAAACCGGGGCCGGGCGTGCGAATCTGGCCCACCGGCTTCCACTCCTTGATGTCGATGACGCTGACCACGCCCTCGCGCAGGTTCGGCGTCGCCATCACGCGGCGCCCCTTGTACAGCCAGGTGATCCCTGATCCCAGGTGCGGCATGCCCGGCACATCGAGCGTCGCGATCTTGCGGCGCACGTCGAGATGGACGACCTGGCCCTGCTTCCCCTCGCGCGAGGCGCCCATCACCTCGTTGTAATCGGGCGTGAAGAAGAAGTCGTCCAGGTAGTCGTCGAGCACCGTCCGGCGCGCGTTCAGGAAGCCGGGCACGAACGCGCCCTCGCGGTACTGGAAGTCGTGGATGACGCCGGCCGGGATCTCGGGCGCCTTCGGGTCGTAGCTCACCTCCCACAGCTCCTGCACGTCCTTCAGCGCGGCCACGAAGCTGCGGCGCGGCCCGGCGTCGTACACCGCCGAGACCCGCGAGCTGCGCTTGCCGTCCTTGTCCTTCACCTCCATGAGCTTCACGAGGTTGAGATCGGCATCGAGGATGACGAGGCTGTGCGGCAGGTAGTTCGCGACCGCGACGTACTTCCCGTCGCTCGACACGGCGGCGTTGCGCGTGTTGATACCGGCGCGCACCTCGGCGATCGTCTCGAGGTTCCAAAGGTCGACCTTTGTGATCCACCCGTCCCGCGAGGCGAAGAACACGTAGCGGCCGTCGGGGGTGAACTTCGGCCCGCCGTGCAGCGCGTAGCGCGACGGGAAGCGGTGAATGCGCTCGAGCTTGTCGCCGTCCAGGACGCTGATGTGGTGGTCGCCGGTCTCCACGACGACGAAGAGGTTGAGCGGATCGGCCTTGAATTTCGGCCGGTCGGGCAGACTGCCGGGGGCGTGCAGCACTACGCGCGAGGCGCGGATCTCGGCCTCGCCCCAGCGCGGCTCGGGATCGACCTTTGCGTAGACGAGCTCGACGAGCTGCGCGATCTCCGCCGGCGCGAGCTTGTTGGTGAAGCCCGGCATCTGCGTGGCGACGCGCCCCTGCGCGATCGTCTCCGTCGCCGCGGGCTTGCGCAGCCGCTCGAGATTCGAGGGCAGCAGCGCCGGCCCGATGCCGCCCAGCCGGTCGGCGCCGTGGCAGCTCGCGCAGTGCTCGGCGTAGAGCTTCTGCGGGTCGGCGGCGGCCGGCGCGGCGCAGGCCAAGGCCAGGAGCGCAAGCAGCAGCTTCACGCCGGTGCTTCCTCTTTGCGCCAACGGGAGTACGGGGTGACCTTCAGCCGCTCCGCCGCGCTGCTCACGCCGATCTCGTCGTCGTCGAGGTAGCAGCCGGGATCCTCCTGCCACGGGTCGCCGGTGAGGCTGCGCGCGCGCGTGCGGGTGTTGCCGCCGCAGATCGCGAAGAAGCTGCACTCGGCGCAGCGCCCCTTGATCGTGCGCGGACGCGCACGCAGGCCGGCGAGGATCGGGTCGGAGAGGTCCGACCAGATCGCCGAGAACGGCCGCCCGCGCACGTTGCCGAGCGTGTAATCCCACCAGTACGTGTCCGGGTGGACGTTGCCGAGATTGTCGATGTTCGCGACGTTCACGCCCGAGGCGTTGCCGCCCCACTGCTCGAGCTTCGCGCGCAGGTGGCCGGCCTGCTCCGGGAAGCGCTCGGACGCCCACATCAGGAAGTACGCGCCGTCCGCGTCGTTGTTGCCGGTCACGAACTCCTTCTCGCGGCCGTCGCGCACGGCGCGCCAGGCGGCGTCGAAGACGAGGTCCATCGCCTTGCGCGTCGTCAGGTGGAAGGCGTCCTGCTTCCGGTTGACGTTGCCGCGCCCGGCGTAGTTCAGATGCGACAGATAGAACTTGTCGATCCTCTCGCGCTCCGCCAGCTCGAGCAGCCACGGCAGGTCGGCGGCGTTGCCCTCGGTCAGGGTGAACCTCAAGCCCACCTTGATGCCCGCAGCGCGGCACGCGCGCGCGGCGCCGATCGAATCGTCGAAGGCGCCCTGCTTCCGCCGGAACGCGTCGTGGGTTTCGCGCCGGCCGTCGAGGCTGATGCCGACGTAGTCGAAGCCGAGGGCGGCGATGCGCGCGACGTGCGCGGCATCGATCAGCGTGCCGTTGGTGGACAGCCCCACGTAGAACCCGAGCGACTTGGCGCGCGCCGCGATGTCGTAGAGGTCGGGCCGCAGCAGCGGCTCGCCGCCGGACAGGATCAGCACCGGCACGCGGAACGCCCGCAGGTCGTCGATGACCCCGTAGACCTCCGTCGTCGAAAGCTCGCCGGGGAAGTCGCGATCGGCGGAGACCGAGTAGCAGTGCTTGCAAGTGAGGTTGCAGCGCCGGATCAGGTTCCAGATGACGACCGGACCCGTCGGATCGCGCCGCGGCCCCGCCGGCGTGGGCGCCACGATCTCGCGCATGAACTGGCTTACCCGGAACATCGGTCACTCCGCGCCGAGGCGCATCCCCGTTTTCTTCAGGATCTTGGTGCTGAACAGGATGTCGCGCACCCGCACCGCGTCACCGAGAAGCGTCGCGATCTCCTCGGCGCGCTCGACCACCTCGAGCCGCGTCTCGGCGTGCACCATCGCGAACAGGTTGTAGGGCCACGCGGGCGGTACGCGCGGGCGGCGATAACAGTGCGACACGAAATCGAGCGCGCCCACCTGCTCGCCGAGCGCATCGACGCGCGCATCGTCGACGTCCCACACCGTCATGCCGTTCGCACGGTAACCGAGCGCGTAGTGGTTCGGCACCGCGGCGATGCGCCGGACCGCGCCGCGCTCCAGCAGCCGCCTGAACCGCGTCAGCACGTCCTGCGGGTCGAGCCCGAGCCGGTCGGCGACCGTGTGGAACGGCCGCGGCACGAGCGGCAGCCCGGCCTGCGTCGCCTTGAGGATGCGCCGGTCGACCGGGTCGAGACCGGGCGCCTCGGCCGTCGCGTTCACTGCGTCGCCTCCAGGCGCAGCCCGACGAAGTACTCCCGGCGCTTCGGCAGATCGAGCACCCGGTAGCCCGACTCGGTCTCGATTTCCGCGAGCACGGCCCGGATCGACTCCGGCCGCTCGGTCGCGACGACGAACCACATGTTGTAGGCGTGCTCGCGCCGGTAGTTGTGCGCCACCTCGGACCGCGCGTTGACGATCGCGGCGACGCGCTCGAAGTCGTGCGGCGGCACGCTCATCGCCGCCAGGGTGAACGCGCCGCCCAGGGCAGCGGCGTCGATCATTGGGCCGAAGCGCGTCAGCACGCCCTCGTCGAGCAGTCGCTGCAGCCGACCGCACACCTCCGCTTCCGGGATGCCCAGCTCGCCGGCGATCGGGGCGAACGGACGCTCGGCGACGGGGATCCCCGCCTGGAGTCGATTCAGAATCAGGCGGTCGATCTCATCCATGGGCCACCTCCGGCGCGGACGAGAAACGGGGCCCGGTCTGTTTGAAGCGCGTGCGGCTGAAGAGCACCGCGTGCGGAAACGCGTCGAGCCCCAGCTCGCTGCCGAGCGCCGCGATGCGCGCGGCGACCTGGCGCCGTTCGGTGCCGTGAATCATGCAGAAGAGGTTGTACGGCCAGGCGGGCCGCGCCCGCGCACGACGGTACGCGAGCGTGACGCCCGCCGCGCCGGCGAGCTGGCTTCCGAACCGCGCGGCGTCCGCGTCGGGCACGTCCCACACCGCCATCGCGTTCGCCCCCCAGCCGAGCTCGTGGTGGCGGACCACGACGCCAAGCCGGCGGATCAGGCCTGCGGCCAGCCAGCGCGCGAGCCGGTCGATCACGTCCTGCTCGCCGAGCCCCGCGTGCGCGCCGAGCGCGGCGTAGGGGCGCGGATCGAGCGCAAGGCCGTCCTCGAGCGCGGCGATGAGGCGGCGTTCGGTCGCATCCAGCGCCACGCGCCGGAGCTCTGCCGCGCGGCGCGTGCGCGGTGCGTCGCCGCCGTTCAGCGGGAACCCGAGATCGATGTGGTACTCCTCGAGAAGCGGGAGCTGGAGCACCGCGCTGCCGGTAAGCCGGGTGATGCGCGCGAGCGTGGCGTCGAGCGCGGCGTCGTCCGCCGCTGCTGCCACGAACCACAGGTTGAGCCGGTGCTCGCGCTCGTAGTTGTGGTTCACCCCGGGGCAGGCCGACACGACTGCGGCGACCGCCTCGAGCCGCGCGGCGGGCACTTCCATCGCGGCGAGCGTCGATGCGGCGAGCGCGCCCGGGCGAAACACCGCGCCGATGCGGCTGAGCGCACCGGCGGCGCGCAGGCGCGCGAGCGTCTCGATCACCGCCGGCTCGTCCGTCCCGAGCGCCGCGGCGAGCACCGCGTACGGCTGCTCGACGAGCGGGAAGCCGCGCTGGAATTCATTGAGCAGACGGAACTCGAGCGAGGTCATTCTGCCCAGTCACATCCCGATCTTCTTCGCCCGCCACTCGAAGAAAATCCCGCTCGGGCTCTTCGCCGCGAGCTCGGCGACACGCCTGAAGGTCGCGGTTTCGTAGATCACCACGCGATCGTCGTCGCGCGCGGAGACCCAGACCTCCTCGCCCCCGGCGCTGAACTCCATGTGCAGGATCGTGCGGCCCGGCTTGAGCGTCTCGACGAGCGCGAGGCGCTCGACGTCGATCACCTGGACGGTGTCGTTGCGCGGAAAGGCGAAGTTGATCCACACCTGCCGCCCGTCCGGACGCGCCATCACAAACACCGGCTGGCCGTGCACCGGAATGCGCGCGACCTCGCGCCAGGTTGCGCGCTCGACCACGAGCACCTCGTGGCGGCCGATCGCCGGCAGGAACGCGTAGCCCTGCGCGACCGCCCAGCCGCGCAGGTGCGGCATCTTGTACACCGGCAGCTTCTCGTCGCCGCGGCCGTAGTTCGCGAGGATGCGCTGCGCGCCCGCCTCCACGTTCGCCATGTCGACAAGCGCGAGCCCGTCCTCGCCGAACAGCCCGGCAACGTAGTGGCGGCCGTCGGGGGTGATCAGCGCGTCGTACGGTTCCCGTCCGACGTTGGCCAGCTTCTTCACCTTCGGCTGCCGCGGGTCGGTCACGTCCGCGACCCAAATCTCCCCGGCCTCGAACAGGCTGAACACGAAGCGGTTGCCCGGGGCGTCGACGATGCCGACGACCTTCGCACGTTTGCCCTCGGCGCCGTAGGTCGACGGGATCTCGGCGAGCAGCGTGAGCGACTCGGCAGCGAACAGCTTCACGCCGCCCGGCTCGTAGTTCGCCACCGCAATGATCCGTCCGTCGCGCGAGATCGCTCCGCCGATCGAGTTGCCCGCCTGCACCACGCGACCGACCACCTTCGCGGCGGCGACGTCGACCTTGGTGAGTCCGCCGTCGCGGCCGAACACAAAGACGTGCCGCGCATCCTGCGAGAACACCAGCGAGGCATGCGACAGGTCGCCGAGCCCTTCCACGCGGCCGAGCGTCGTGCGCTTTGCGTTATCGACGAGCTGAACGCTTCCGGAGGCCCGCTCGATCACGACGCCGGTCTCGGCGCGCGCGGCATCCGCGAGCGCCGCGAGCGCGCCGACCACCGTAATCGTCGCCACGGTCACGCTCCACCAGCGGCCGAAGCCGGCGCCCTCAGCGCTCACCGAGTGTCCCCTCCTGGAGTTGTTTGACGATCCACGCCGCTTCCGCCTCGCTCACGAAGGTGCGCCACGGCGGCATCGCCGTGCCGGGCCGCCCGTAAAGGACGGTGAGGACAAGGCTCTCGGCGGGCTTGTCGCGCAGCGCATCGCGCGTGAGGGCCGGGCCGAGGCCGCCCTTCAGGGTCATGCCGTGGCACGACCCGCAGTCCTGCCGGACGAGGTAGGTGAGCTCGGCCTGGCGCGGGTTCACCGGCTCGGCCGCGAGCAGGGACGCGCTCGCAAGGACGCCGATCGCGCCTGCCAGCACCCTGTCCACCCGCATCGTGACGAACCGCATTGACGCACCCCGTTACGGCGCATCTTCGGCCCGGGGCGCCCGCGCGACTTTGACTCATCTCAAATTGGCGGGAGCGCCGTGGCAGCCACCCCGTCGCGCTCACGCGCGCCACCACCCCGGCGGCTCCGCCGCCACCCCTCCTGACCAGGAGGGGAAAAAGATACGGGGGCTTGCGCCCCCGTCGACCTCGTCCCGCGCGCGGCGGGCCACCGATCCGGCCTCACATCTTCAGCACCCAGGCGACGAGCGTCTTGATATCGCCGTCGGGCACGGTGGCATTCGGCGGCATCGGGACCGCGCCCCAGACGCCGCTGCCGCCCTTTTTCACCTTCTCGGCGAGCTTGGCGGCTGCGTCAGCCTGGCCTTTGTACTTCTTGGCCACGTCCTGGTACGCCGGGCCGACCATCTTCTTGTCGACCGCATGGCAGGCGGTGCAGTTGTGCTTCTTGGCGAGCGCCTCGTCGGCCATCGCGGCGGGGGCGACTGCCCAGCCGGCGGCGAGCGCGACGCCGAGCGTGGTGATGCCGATCTGCATGCGGGCTCCTCTCTCAGTACACGTCGTGCTGCGTGTTGTAGACGTTGAACTTCCCGGTCGGCGTGACCAGGCGCTTGTCCTTGATCACCTGCTTCAGCTTCAGCGTCTTATCGTCCACGATCACGATCGCCGACTCCTGGTCCTTGCCGTTCCAGACCGAGAACCAGACCTCGTCGCCCGCCTTGTTGTACTCGGGCTGCACGACGCGCCGCGGGCCATCCTTGATGCCGGACCACTCGGCGATCGGCAGGATCGTCGGCGCCTTGCCGAGATCCTTGATGTTGTACACGGCGACCGTCTGGCTGATCTTCGCGTCCGGATTGAGCGTGGTGTCGACGTACAGGTTGGTCGACTTCGGGTGGGTCTTGATGAAGAGCGACCCGCCGCCCTGTCCTTTCAGCGTGCGCACCACTTTCCACGCATTCGCCTTGTTATTCGCCGGGTCGGTGCCGATCAGCGAGATCGTCTCGTCGCCGAGGTGCCCGGTCGCCCACACCGGACCGAACTTGGGATCCTTGAAGTTCGCGCCGCGCCCCGGGTGCGGGATCTTGCCGACATCGATAAGCCCGGCCAGCTTGTCTTCCTTGGCGTCCACGACTGCGATCTTGTTGGACTGGTTCGCGGCCACCATCAGGTAGCGCTTGGTCGAGTCCCAGCCGCCGTCGTGGAGGAAGCGCGCCGCGCCGATCTCGGTGATCTTCAGGTTGTTGATGTCCCGGTAGTTCACCATCAGGATCTTGCCGGTCTCCTTGACGTTCACCACGAACTCGGGATTGAAGTGCGACGCCACGATTGCGGCCACCCGGGGCTCGGGGTGGTAGTCCTGCGTGTCCACCGTCATGCCGCGCGTGGCGACGATCTTGCGCGGCTCGAGCGTGTCGCCGGTCATGATCACGAATTGCGGCGGCCAGTAGGTGCCGGCGATCGCGTACTTGTCCTCGAAGCCCTTGTACTTCGAGGTCTCGACCGAGCGCGCCTCGAGTCCGACCTTGATCTCGGCGACGGTATCGGGCTTCTCCATCCACAGGTCGATCAGGTTGATCTTGGCGTCGCGCCCGATCACGTAGAGATACCGGCCCGAGGACGACAGCCGCGAGATATGCACCGCGTAACCGGTCTTGATGACCTGGACGATCTGCTTGGTGTCGCCGTCGATCAGCGCGACTTCGCCCGAGTCGCGCAGGGTCACCGAGAACAGGTTCTCGATGTTGAGCTTGTTCAGCTTCTTCTTCGGGCGCTTCTCCACCGGGACGAGCACCTTCCAGGTGGCCTTCATCTCCTTCAGGCCGTACTCGGGCGGCGTGGGCGGCTCGTGCTGCAGGAAGCGCGCCATGATGTCCACGTCTTTCTCGGTCAGGTCGCCCGAGGTGCCCCAGTTCGGCATGCCCCCCGGCGACCCGTAGTTGATGAACACCTTGAGGTACTCGGAGCCGCGCGGCTGGGTGATGTCCGGCGTGAGCGGCTTGCCGGTGGCGCCCTTGCGCAGCACGCCGTGGCAGCCGGCGCAGCGCTCGAAGTAGATCTGCTTCGCGCGCTCGAACTCGGCCGCGGTCATCGGAGGCGCCTTCGGCGACACGACGTCGGGCGCCTCGCCCGGCTTGATCGGCACCGGCGCGCCGCGGTACATCAGGTCTTCGGCGGGCGTGCCCGGGTGCACCGGCTTCGGCGCCTGGGCGTAGGCGACACCGATCGCCGCGGCGGCGAACCCGGCGGCGAGGGCGGTGCGTGCGAGTTGCTGGCGGCTCATTGGCTTTCCCATTGGCGTTCCTTGTGTTCGGATCACTAATCCAATGAGCGGACTCTAGGGGGGGGACTCCGCGCCGGCCTTAACCTCCATCAAACAGGAGGGCGCCGGTCGGAGGGCGGCTCGCCCTCGAGGCCCTGCGCGCCGGTGTGAGGCTCCATCGCCCGCACGACCTCGCGCGCACGGGCGGCGCGCTGATGCCGCGTGCGCCGCTCGATCAGTGGCATGCACTTTGCCTCGTTGTAGTACGTCACCTGGCAGTCGAGACAGTAGTGGCATTCGTTGGCGTTGATCTCGCCCGTCGGCCGGATGGCGCGAACCTCGCACTCCTTGGCGCAGGTCTGACAGGGTCGACCGCATTCACGGCGCCGGCGCAGCCACCAGTCGAACACCCGGAACCGGCCCGGGATCGCGAGCGCCGCGCCGAGCGGGCAGAGATACTTGCAGAAGAACTTGCGGTTGAAGAGCGACACGACGATGAGCCCCGCCGCGTACAGCACGAACGGCCATTCGCGCTGGAAGCGCAGCGTGACGGCCGTCTTGAACGGCTCCACTTCGGCGTAGTGCACCATCTGAATTGTGGACTGCAACGAGATGCCGAAAAGCAGGATCAGGAGGAGGTATTTCACCGCCGAGAGGCGCTCGTGCACCACGTCGGAGAACTCGAGCTGCCGGACGTTGAAGCGCCGCGCGGCCTGGTTGACGAGCTCCTGAAGCGCGCCGAAAGGGCACAGCCACCCGCAGTACACGCCGCGCCCCCACAGGAGGAGCGTGAGCGCCACGAACCCCCACAGGATGAACAGCATCGGGTCGATCAGGAACGTCTCCCAGTGGAATTCGCGCGTCACGGCTTGCACGAACGTGAACACGTGCACGATCGAGAGCTGCGCGAGCGCGTACCAGCCGATGAAGAACAGCGTGTAGAGCAGAAACCCGCGGCGCACGTACCAGAGGAGCGTCGGGTGGCGCGCGAGCCAGTCCTGGAAGACGAGGATCGCCGCAAGCACGGCGAGGCCGACCACGAGCAGGGCGATCTCGACCTTGCGGCTGCGCCAGATCTCGACCCAGAGCGGCTCCTCGGGCGTTGCTTGCGCGAGCGTCGTCGCGCCCGGACGGGGGGGAGTCATCGCGGGCGGCGGAGCGGCGGGGGTAGGCGCAGCGGTGCCGGGGGAAGTGGCGGCAAGAGCCGGCAGCTCGGCCGCCCGGGCCGCAGCGATGACGGGCGTCAGCCCGCGCGACTCGGCAACGCGGCGCGCCGCCTGCATGACCGTCGCGTTCTGCACCATGACGGTGATGGTGGCGCCGGAGATGGCGTCGACCGCGACATGGTCCGCGCGCGGCGCGCCGATCGTGACCCGATCGAACACCGACTTGCCGCGGTACTGATCGGTGAACGCATGCAGCCGCGCCTCGGAGATGCCGGCGGCCAGGATCGGCTCCTCGTGCTGCACGATCGTGAGCCCGGTGATGCGCCCGGCGAGGTCGAAACCGACCAGTGTGTTGATCGGCTTACCGGAGTACGCGGGGATCCGCGCCACGTCCCCCGTCAGGAAGACGTAGCCGAGGAGGCGTTCTCCACGATACACCGGCGCCGCGCGCGGCGTGCCCTCGAGCGCGCCGAACCGGTCCGCGTCCGGAAAGAAGGTCCGCGCCTGCGGATAGTCGGTCGGGACGACCGCGGCGCGCGCGCCGGCGACCGCGAGCACCGCGACTAGCAGGACGAACAGGACGGTGCGCACAATGCGGAGAGGCTCTGGATGTCCGCCATTTGAGACTGACGAGCGTCGCGGCCCTTTGACGTGCGTCAACAGCCGGGCTGCACACGCACGCGCTTCGCGTCGCGAAGCGCCGGGGCAGCACGTCCCGCACTACGGGGCGCAGCTAGTCGGTGACCACGACCACGCCCTTCATCTCGGGGTGGGGCCCGCAGGTGTACGGATAGGTGCCCGACTTGTCGAACTTGCGCTGGTAGGTCTCGCCGGGAAACAGGCGCTCGGACTCGAACCCGTCCGGCCCGAGCCAGATCACCGAGTGGCTGGTGCGCTTCTCGTTATTGACCCATTTAACAGTCGTGCCGGCTTTCACCTTCAACTCGGGCGGATCGAACTTGTACTGCTCGATGCGTACCTCGGCGACGCCATTCGCCGCGAGGGCGAGCGGCGCGATTGCCAGCGCGGCGAGCAGGACCGTGCCCACGGCGAGCATTGCCTTCATGAGCTCCTCCGGAATCGTGACCGGTGCAAATGGCGAAGCGCCTGCGCTGACGAGAGAAAAGCCACTGCTGTGAACCATCAATTCTTTGTGTTGCGGTGCGGTGCGCCCTTGATGCGCATCAAACAATTCCCCGCACTCGAAGTCTTGAATAGAGCAAGACCCGAATCCCGTTCGGGGCAGTCGGAGCTGCGGGCGTAAACATCATCGGCATCGACCCGTTGCAAACAAATGGGTTTGCTCCGATGGGAGACACTCGATCTC